>ENA-UZWU01000072-UZWU01000072.1-metagenome-genome-assembly--contig:-Day-4--1m-contig-72_pt1 | contig 132800 bp, 113 predicted proteins | sample MGYA00260345_ERZ794905 | MGnify/ENA metagenome assembly ERZ794905
AAATTTTTATGTTTAAAAAATCACTATCGGTGGATATCGAAGAATATTTCACTGTCGATGTTTTCGAGCTCCAAATCGAAGCCTTTGTAATCGTCAGTGACATTATTGATTCTATTCAGCTAACGCTCTCTGTACAGCCTTCATTGGAGGGGTGGCAAAGGTTTAGTGGTCAGATATTATTCAGTTAGAGCAAGAGGGCGGTAATGGCTAAGAGTACCTAATCTTGAATGCCGAGGTTACCTCAACTGCTGTATACTGCCGCCCTCTATTTGCACTCACTGTCTTCAAACAATATTGATATTAAGTCAGTCGGGTTTTTAATAATCAAAGCGCGGTAAATAAAATGGCACAGGTTGGCAGGTTTAATAAATTAGAAGTGATTAAAGAAGTCGACTTTGGCGTCTATCTGGATGGCGGTGAGCTAGATAGTATTTTGCTTCCCCGGCGTTATGTGCCAGAGGATTGCGAGGTCGGTGACTGGATTGATGTATTTCTCTATTTTGATTCCGAAGATCTGTTAATTGCTACAACCGAAAAACCCAGGGTCGAAGTAGGGCGCTGTGAAATGCTCAAGGTTATCGATATCAATAATGCCGGTGCCTTTATGGATTGGGGGCTGCCCAAAGATCTGCTGGTGCCTTACAGCGAGCAACTTAAGCCTATGGAAGTCGGTTATTCCTATGTGGTTTATGCATTTCATGATCAGGATAGCGATCGCATTGCCGCCTCGACCCGACTGCAAGACTATTTGGCTGAAGAATCGGTATGGGTTAAGCCCCGTCAGGCGGTCGATCTGTTGATTGCTGGACGTACAGATCTAGGCTACAAAGCGGTGATAAATGACCAGTATTTAGGGCTTATTTTTCGTGATGACGCATTTAGACCACTTAAGGTCGGTGAGAGATTGCCGGGCTTTATTAAGAGTATTCGCAGCGATGGCAAGATTGACTTGGTGATTTCTCAGGGCACTCTGCAGGGCGATCACGATCTGGGTGAGCAAATTATTGAACGTTTACGTGCATCCGGTGGCGTCTCAACGCTGACGGACAAAAGCCAGCCAGACGAGATATACCGTGCCTTTAAGGTATCTAAGAAAAAATATAAACAGGCTTTGGGGTCACTTTATAAAAGTAAAAGGATTTTACTGAGTGCTGAAAAAATTCAGTTGGTTGATTAATTCCATTTTTTCTGCTCAAGGTCTCAATAACCTAATTGTCTTCCTGCCAACTGCTAAAAAAGCCTGTTTCGGCGTTGGCAAAGAGGCTGGCGCCTCTGATTTTGCTAATTAGCTGTGATATCATGCCGCCGTAAACGGGTAACACCGTGTTTTGCAAAGGCTGCGGCCTGTCTAAAAAAATCTAAGTCTTAGAGCTTAGTGGTCAAAATTAATCTAAATGGAATTGGTTTTTTTAAAATAATGTCTCTCTCTTTAACCAGGGAGAGCATCAGGGAGTTGTTTGAAAAAAATGCGCAATTCCAAATTTTCTGGAATTGAGTAGAAATAATTCATTTTTTGGGGGGTTTCAGTATGTATAGAAATAATAGACTAAGTTTGGCGGTTTCGATTGCCATGGGTGCTTCATTTGCGGGAATGGCAAGCGCAGAAATTGAGGAAGTTATTGTAACAGCGACAAAAACCTCTGCTAGCACTCAGGATATTGCAGTAGCTGTTTCTGCAATTACTGCAGAAAAACTGGACCAGATGGGCGTTGCAAATTTCGAAGACTATCTAATTCAACTTCCCGGTGTAACTGCCGGCGGTAGTGGTCCTGGACAGAATACAATTTATATCCGCGGTGTAGCTTCGACTACCCCTAACCTGACAACCGCTGGTGTAGCCGGCTTGGCTCCCAACGTAGCACTCTATTTAGATGAGCAGCCGCTCTCGCAGCCTGGCCGTAATCTGGATGTCTACGCAGCGGATATGAACCGTATCGAAGTACTTTCTGGACCACAGGGCACCCTGTTCGGTGCCAGCTCTCAGGCCGGTACAGTTCGCTTGATCACTAATAAGCCAGATCCCACCGATACTTATGGCCGCATCAAAGTAGGTGTCTCCTCGACAGCTAATGGTGATCCTAGCAATAGCATCGAAGCCATGTTCAATATGCCGGTTAATGACAAGTTAACAGTTCGTGGTGTTGCTTATCGCGATCATCAAGGTGGCTATATTGATAACGTTCACGGCACTGTTAATGTGCTTGAGAGCGCGCGCTTCCGTGAAGCTGGCACCATGCGTTCAAATGGCGTTCCAGTTTCTGATCTGCGTGCCGGTTTCCAGACTCAGACGTACATTGATTCTATTCAAGGTCTGTCATACCAGCAAAATCGAGTTCCTTTAGATCCAAATGATCCTGCAAGCTATGCATTGGTTAACTTCGAAGATGCCGATAACAGCGCCTTGGTTAAAGACGATTTTAACGACGCAACCTATGAAGGCTTTAGAATTGGCGCGTTGGTTGATCTCAACGAAGATTGGTCTTTGCTACTAGGTTACGGTCATCAAGACTTAGAGACTGATGGTGTTTTCCAGGCTGATCCTGGCCTTGGTAAAGATAGCCTATCTGTTCAGCGCTTTAGCCCAGATACTTTGGAAGATTCCTTTGATAACATCAACTGGAAGCTGGAAGGTCGTATTGGCGAGCTAGATATTGTCTATGCTGGAGCTTATACCAAGCGTGAAACGGATCAGGTAGTGGATTACACCGATTACTTATTTGTCGGTCAGTATCTCCCTTACTACATCTGTGACACTACAGTGACCTATCCCGAGTATAACTATTACAACCCTGGATATGCCTCCAATATTCCTGCCGGCACTTGCTACGCCCCAGATACTTATGTTGAAAGCTACAGTGAAACTACCGTCAGCACTCATGAACTGCGTTTTACTACAGATCAGAGTAAGTCAATACGAGCAACTGGTGGTGCTTTCTACAGCGACTTGGAGCTTCAGGAACGCGTAAACTTCCGCTACCCCGGTATGACTCAGGCTAACTTCTGGAACTTGTATGACGGCGCAGACTCACCGTTAAACATGCCTTTTGATGATGGCTTCCTGTCCCAGACCGGTGCTTTTGAACGCGACACCATTTTTAGAAATGATATTAAGCGTACCGATGAACAGGTCGGCATCTTTGGTGAAGTCACCTTTGATCTTAATGATGAGTTCTCCTTTACTGCAGGTGCTCGTTGGTATGACGTCCGTGTTGATATGGAAGGCGGCGCCAACTCTTCATTCGGTAACTTCTTCCAAGGTACAGACGTCAACGCATTCGGTACTAATATCACCGACCTGTACGATGGTGATGGCAAGCTGACCTTTATTGGTGACAGTAAGCTCGCGACTCGAATCACATTCGAAGACGGTGTTACCTTTGATGAAGTTAAAGCAGCTTTAACTGCTGCTGATAGCTTTAGTGTTGGTCGTGGCTCTGTAGCCAATGCGCCTAACGCGATCAGTGATGTAGAAATCACCGGTATCCTCAACGCACTGAAAGCACCAGATGAAGCCAAGACCAGCGGTACTATTGTTAAGGCGACATTGAATTGGAAGCCCAGTGAAGATGTGTTGTTCTACGGTACTTATTCTGAAGGCTTCCGTCCTGGTCTGCTGAACCGTCCTGGTGGCGCGTCAAATGCTGCTGGCTACACTGTGCCGTTTGAGCTGATGACCGATGAAGTAACCAACTATGAATTTGGTTGGAAAACTGACCTGATGGACGGCCAGTTGCGCTTCAATGGTAGTGCGTTCTTTGTTGAAATCGAAAATCTACAGACCACAATCTTCGATCCGTCGATTGCTAACCTGTTCTTCTCTGATAACGCAGCAAACGCTGAGGTTACCGGTGTAGAAGCTGACTTTATCCTAGCGCTTGATTCGCTTCAGGGTTTGACTGTTAGCGGTGGTTTATCGATCCTAGATACCGAGATCACCAAGGTACTTACGCCAACAGATGACGTTGTTAAAGGCGATTCACTGGCATTTGCTCCTGAATTCCAAGCCAATCTACAGGCGCGTTATGAGTGGACTTTGAGTTCTGGTTTTGTTGCTCATGTGATGCCGCATGTTGCACACTCTGCTGAGTCTTATAGTGATATTATTCGCATGAACCGCGATGAGATCCAAAGCTGGACTATGATGGGTATTACTGCTGGTATCACAGGTGAAACTTGGGGTGCCGAGCTGTTTGTCGACAACTTGACCGATGAGCGCGCGGAACTGTCGCGTAACTTCGTTAATGATAGAGAGCGTGTTTCATACGCGAGACCCCGTACAATGGGAATGCGTCTGACCTACAATTTCTAAATTTAAGTAGTCAAATGTTAAATCTATATGCCCCGCTTAGGGGCATATTTTTGCCTGAAGGAAATGTATTTTGAACCAACAAGACAAGATTCAGATCGAACAACTGATGCGCGAGAAGCGGTTTGATGATGCGCTTGTGGCCTTGGCATCTATCTTTGAAACTCAGACGAGTAGTGTTGATGCTTTTTATTACAGTGCGGTTTGCCTGAGGTACCTCAGCCGATTTGATGAGGCTCTGGAGCAATTAAAGGCGTTGAGAAAAATCGCCCCAAGTTACGGCCGAGGCCTTCAAGAAGAGGGACATATTCATCGTGCCAAGGGCAACTTAAAGCAAGCCCTGCACCTGTATACCCGGGCCACCCACGCTAACCCATCACTGCAGGGAAGTTGGCGCGGACAGATTGAGATATTGCTCAAACAAAACCGAGAAGCTGAGGCGCTGAGGTTAAAGCCACACTTGGAGCGGGTTTTAAAAATGCCTCCGCCATTAATCGCGGCTATGGACCATATTGCCCAAGGCAAGCTATCTAATGCTGAGGATCTGTGTCGAGATTTTCTAAAACAGCGTCCGCACCATGTAGAGGCCATGCGGCTTCTGGCGGAAGTGGGTATGAAGTTAAACATACTCCATGACGCCGAGTTTTTACTCGAAAGTGCGCTTAAGTTGGAACCTGAAAATGACCTCTTACGCGTCGACTTTATTGAGGCCCTGCGCAAGCGCCAGAAGATTGAGGCCGCTCATGCCGAGGTGCTGACACTCTATAAAGACAATCCTGACAATGTCCATTTTGAATCACTGTATGCAGTCTTATGTATGCAGATGGGCGACTATGACAAAGCGCTGGAGTTGTTTGATAGTGTTCTTGCCAAGATTCCTGGGGATCCGGTAACCCTGACATCAAAAGGGCACGCCCTAAAGACACGCGGTAACACTCCCGAGGCTATTGCGTCCTATAAAAAGGCTACTCAAAGTAGCCTCGCTTATGGTGAAGCCTGGCACTCTTTGGCGAATCTAAAAACGGTTAAATTCAACGACGATGATATTGGCAAAATGCTCGCTCAGTTAGAGGGCGATGATCTTAAGTTTATGGATCGGGTTTATATTAATTTTTCACTGGGTAAAGCCTTTGAAGATGCGGAAAAGTTCGATCAGGCCTTTAGCCATTACGCCGCGGGTAACAAAGCGAAAAAAGCTCAGAGTCGCTACTCTGCAGAGCAGATGACTGATGAGTTTAATCAGCAAAAACAAGTTTTTAGCCCTGAATTTATCAGTGCCGCCAAAGATTCTGGGCACAGTGCAGCTGATCCAATCTTTGTGGTCGGTTTACCTCGTGCGGGTTCGACCCTACTCGAGCAAATACTGTCCTCTCACAGTCAGGTGGACGGCACTCTTGAGTTGCCCAATGTGCTCTCGCTGGTCAATGAATTGCGCCGAGGTGGCAATATGACCGGGGATAATTTATACCCGAGCATTTTGGAAACCCTTGATAACAGCAAATACCGTGAGTTTGGCGAAACCTATATTGCCGATACTCAGGTCCATCGTCAGAGCGCGCCATTTTTTATCGACAAAATGCCGAATAATTTCAGGCATATTGGCTTGATTAAACTGATGTTGCCGAATGCCAAAATTATTGATGCCCGCCGTCACCCCTTAGGCTGCTGTTTCAGTGGTTATAAGCAGCTATTCGCTGAAGGCCAGGCTTTTAGTTATGACCTTGCTGATGCTGGAACCTATTTCCGTGACTACGAATCCTTGATGGATTTCTGGCAGGGGGCCTTTCCTGAGCAGATATTACATGTGCAGTACGAGGATGTTGTGAATGACTTTGAGACACAGGTGCGTCGGATTCTGAACTACTGTGGATTGCCCTTTGAGGAAGCCTGCTTAAGCTTTTATAAAACCGAGCGCGCAGTGCGGACACCTTCTTCCGAGCAGGTACGTCAGCCCATCTACCGCGGTGGCATAGATCAGTGGAGGAACTTTGAAGCGTACTTAGATCCGTTAAAAGAGGCCTTGGGCCCAGTGTTGGATCGATACCCCAGTTAGTTAAAAGTTAGTAGAGCCTATAAAAAATCAATATAGATTAGTGGGAGTGTAATGTGACTGAAATAATAATGACTGAAAGAGAAATTCAGCAGCTAGTCGAAAAGTGTCTGGTAGCCAATGGCTGCAACACTGACAACGCCGAAGCCCTGGGGCGCACCATCGCCTCAGCCGAACGGGACGGCAGCGCCTCCCACGGTTTATTCCGTATGCCCGGTTATATAGCTTCTCTGCGCAGCGGCAAGGTCAATGGCAATGCAGATCCGACAGTGACCCGCATCTCTCCCGCAGTGGTCAAGGTCGACGGTGATCATGGTTACGCGCCACTGGCTCTGGAAAAAGGTCGTGCAGCCCTAATCGAAGCCGCCCGAGAGAATGGCATTGCGGCAATGGCCCTGGTCAATGTGCATCACTTTGCCTCGCTCTGGGTTGAGGTTGAGCCGATTGCCGAAGCGGGACTAGTGGCTATGGCCTTTACCACCTACAAGCCCGCCGTGGTGCCCGCTGGTGCCAAGACGCCACTCTTTGGCACCAACCCCATGTGCTTTGGCTGGCCCCGTGGTGACAAGCCGCCACTGGTGTTTGATCAGGCCTCTGCTTCTATGGCCCGTGGTGAAGTAATGATCGCTGCCCGTGATGGACATCCTGTGCCTATGGGAACCGGTGTCGATGCCGAGGGCAATCAGACCACAGACGCGCAGAAGATTATTGATGGCGGCGCACTGTTGCCCTTTGGGGGTCACAAGGGTTCCACTATTGCCATGATGATTGAGCTGCTAGTAGCTGGCCTAACCGGTATGGACTTTAGCTACGAAGCACAGAAGAATGACAATAATGATGGCGGCCCACCGAATGGCGGTGAATTTATGCTCGCTATAGATCCTAATCGTTTTGGCGATGCCGAGGGCTGGTTAAACCACTCTGAGGACTTTTTGCAGCGCTTGGCGGGGATGGAGGGGGCACATATGCCGGGCAATCGTCGCTATGCCAATCGGGCAAAAAGCGCCGCCGAAGGTATTATGATTAGTGCCAAGACCCACGCCAGCTGCATTGAGTTTATCAATACTGCCGGTCAATAGTGACCTTCCTGTTTCTCGACGCTCTGTGAGTTAAAGCAGTGTCAAACCATATTTGGCAACCTGACGAGGTGTCTCGCGGATAATGGTTTCCATCATTGCCTCCGCGGCGGGCGACAGGATCCAGTCCTTGCGGGTAATAATATAGATCTCACGGCTCTCTGAAGGCACCAGTGGTCGTGAGATTAGCTCGCCAGCCGGTTTCGGTATGGCCAGAGAGGGCAGTACCGAAACCCCGAGATTAGATCTCAGCATGGCCATCAACGTCGTGAGGTTGGGAAAATCAAACTTGGATTGGCCACCCTCTTGGCGCGGTCTCAGGTCTCGGGTCACACCTGTATCGAGAAAGGTCGCCTGATCCAACTGTTGCCACTCAATGCCCCCGCTATGCTGTGCCAGGGGATGATCCCGGTGACAGATCAATTCGAGCTTGTCAGCAAATAAGGGTGTGAACTCCAGTACCTTATTGGGGTTCCACATGCTGCCAATACCAAAGTCCACCTCATTGCTTTCCACCCGATGCTGCACACCGCGGGAACTATCATCGTCTAGGTGCAGATTGATACCGGGAAATTCAGTGGCAAAGGTTTTGATAATATCCGGTAGCAAGTTGGTCGCCACTGAGGGTACCACAGCCATACTCACGTGGCCGCTGCGGCGCTCAGAGGTGGCCCTGAGATCATAGATTGCGCTGTCAAAATCTCGCACCAGACGCTCGGCGATGGGCAGAAAGTTCTCCCCTTCGGCAGTAGTGCTGACATTGCGTGTAGTGCGTTGCAAAAGCTTTAAGCCGATAAATCCTTCAAGCTGCTTTACTGCTAAGGTGATAGCCGGCTGGGTGCGAGCGAGTTTTTCTGCGGCACGGTTAAAACTGCCTTCATTGGCTACCACTATAAAGGTACGTAAATGTCGAAGAGTGACGTTTAAGTGTTTGATATAGATGCCTTTATGGTTTTTAAAGTGGAATGTTACGACAATAACAATAAATTAATTTAGCTTATATATCTATAGTATTTTTTAATTAGATTTATAGCTGGATAAGCATAAGATTGGCGAGCCGCAAGGCGCTAATCGTTTATAAAAAGGGGAGTCAGTATGAGTCACGAGATATTTCAGAACTATATTAATGGACAGTGGGTTGGTAGCTCAGCAGCAATAGAGAATATTAATCCCTCAGATACCAGCGATATAGTTGGCCACTACGCCAAAGCGTCCTCAGAAGACTGCCTTGCAGCCATTGCCGCTGCCAATGCGGCCTTTGCTGATTGGTCCCAGAGCGGCCTAGAACAGCGCAAGCAAGTACTCGATTTTATCGGCGCAGAGCTGATTGCTCGCAGCGCCGAAATCGGTGAGATTCTCGCTCGAGAAGAGGGCAAAACCCGCGCTGAGGGCGTGGGTGAGGTCTATCGCTCCGGTCAATTCTTTCAATACTACGGTGCCGAAGCCCTGCGCCTGATGGGCGAAAATACGCAGTCAGTGCGACCCGGCGTGGATGTAGAAGTGCACCGTGAAGCTCTGGGTGTTGTCGGTATAGTCACGCCGTGGAATTTCCCCATGGCAGTGGCAGCATGGAAAGTGGCTCCGGCCCTGGCCTATGGCAATGCTGTAGTACTTAAGCCCGCTGAGCTGGTACCCGCCAGTGCTTGGATACTGGCGGATATTATTAGCCGCAGTGGTCTGCCCGCTGGCGCGTTCAACCTAGTGATGGGCTCAGGCCGCGATGTGGGTGAAACCCTCTGTACCTCCCCTGATATTCAAGCCGTAACCTTTACTGGCTCGGTGGGCGTGGGCCGCCATATTGCCCGCAATGCCATCGACAATATGGCCCGTGTGCAGTTGGAGATGGGCAGTAAGAATGCGCTGGTCGTGTTGGACGACGCAGATATGGATACGGCGGTTAACTGTGCCCTAGCCGGTGGTTATTTTGGTACCGGACAGAAGTGCACTGCCTCTTCACGAATTATTGTTCAGTCTGGTATTCATGACGCATTTGTTGAAAAGCTTAGCGCCGCTGTGAGCAAGTTGGTGGTGGGTCACGCCCTTGGTGAGGGCTCACAGATCGGCCCAGTAGTGGATGCCCGTCAGCTGCAGCAGAATCTTGATTATATGCAGATCGCTAAAGATGAGGGTGCAGAGCTATTGGTCGGTGGTGAGCGTTTAAACCTGGATACAGAAGGTTTCTTTATGTCTCCCGCACTGTTTGTGAATACCACCAACCAGATGCGCATTAACCGCGAAGAAGTGTTTGGTCCCATCGCCTGTGTGATCAAGGTGGATAGCTATGAGCAGGCCCTTGAAGTGTCTAACGATTCAGACTTTGGTTTGACCTCGGGCATTATTACTAACTCCTTGCATCACGCTGGCCACTTCAAGCGTCACTCTCAGTCTGGCTGTGTGATGGTTAACCTGCCCACCGCAGGCACCGATTATCACGTGCCCTTTGGCGGTCGCAAGAACTCTAGTTACGGTCCGCGAGAGCAGGGTAGTTCAGCTCGCGAGTTCTACACCATTGTGAAAACTAACTACAGCAAGCCCTATTAATCGGGAGCCAATGATGAACAAAGATATGCTCATGATTGACGGCTTACAGTACGTCAATTGGAATCGAGGACTGTTTGAACAGGCTCAGCGGGCTGGATTACATGCGATTCATGTGACCATCGCCTATTGGGAAAATAGCCGCGAAACGCTGGAAAATATCGGTCACTGGAATCGTCATTTCCTCGATCATGGCGATCTGATTATGCCGGTGCATCAGGCGGCAGATATCCTAGAAGCCAAGCGCCTCGGCAAAGTGGGCATTATCTTTGGTTTTCAAAACTGCTCGCCCATGGAAGACGATGTGAAAATGGTGCAGATTCTGCATCAGCTGGGCGTGCGTATTATGCAGCTCAGTTACAACAACCAGAGCCTGCTGGCCACCGGTTGTTACGAAGAGCAGGACGGCGGTATTACCCGCTTTGGCCGACAGGTGATTAGTGAGATGAACCGCGTGGGCATGATTATTGATATGTCTCACAGTGCTGAAAAATCCACTCTGGAAGCCATCGAAATTTCTGAGCGGCCCATCGCGATCACTCACGCCAATCCGACCTTTTTCCATGCCGCCCTGAGAAATAAATCCGATAAAGTTCTCCGCGCCATCGGCGAGTCCGAAGGCATGCTGGGTTTTAGCATGTATCCATTTCATCTAAAAAATGGCTCAGATTGCACCTTGCCAGAGTTCTGTCAGATGATTATGCAAACCGCCGAAATGATCGGTATAGACCGTCTGGGTATTGGCTCAGATCTCTGTGAAAACTGGGATTACTCTGTCCTCGAGTGGATGCGCAGCGGCCGCTGGACCATGGGTATAGATCATGGCGAAGGCACAGCCGCCAGTCCTTCATGGCCGCGGCAGCCAAGTTGGTTTGCCGGGTCAAAGGATATGCACACTGTTGCTCAGGGCCTAGACGATGTTGGCTTTAGCGAGACAGATGTGGCCAAGATCATGGGGCAGAACTGGCAGTCATTTTTTGAGAAGTCATTTGTCGGCAAGGCGCGAACATGAGTCATCAGGTCAGCGAAAAGTCTGTCGCAGTCATTGATTGGCCAGTATTTGTTCTGAGCGGCGGATTCTTAATGCTGTTTGTTGCCACCGCACTATTCGATATTGAGCTGCTATCAGCAACGGTTAACGGCGCCTTTGGCGGCGCAACCAAGTTATTTGGCGCTTACTGGCAAGTGTTAATGCTACTGACTTTTTTGGTGGCTCTGATGGTTGCGATCTCCGATTCAGGTAAGGCGCGACTGGGCAATCTCGAGGCACCGGATATCAGCACCTATAAATGGGTGGCGATTATTATGTGCACGTTGCTGGCGGGTGGCGGTGTGTTCTGGGCCGCCGCAGAGCCTATGGCGCACTTTATCTCCTCACCGCCGCTGTTTGGCGTGGAGTCAGCGAGCCCCGAGGCGGTCTATCCGGCACTTGCCCAGAGCTATATGCACTGGGGCTTTTTATCCTGGTCGATTCTCGGTAGTCTCACGGCGATTATTTTTATGTATCTGCACTATGACAAAGGTCTGCCGTTAAAACCCCGCATCTTGCTCTATCCACTGTTCGGAGAGCGAGTGTTGCATGGCTGGCTCGGTGCTTTTATCGATGCAGCCTGTGTGGTGGCAGTTGTTTCAGGTACTGTCGGACCGATTGGCTTTTTGGGCCTCCAGGTTAGTTTTGGCCTCTCTGAGCTGTTTGGTCTGACTAATGACTACAGCACTCAGTTGCTGATTATTCTCGGCCTAATTGCGATTTATACGGTCTCTGCTGTCTCTGGTGTTACCCGGGGTATCCAAATCCTGAGCTCATTTAATATTGGGCTCTCCATTGTGCTGATCAGCTTTATTTTATTGTTTGGGCCAACAGCGTTTATTTTCGATAGTTTTATTCAGTCCGTGGGAGTGTTGATCAGCGAGTTTATTCCCATGGCCAGTTATCGTGCCGACAGCGGTTGGGTAAATGGCTGGACAGTGTTCTTTTGGGGATGGTTTATTGGCTATGGTCCGCTGATGGCCATGTTTATTGCGCGTATCTCTCGGGGCCGGACCATTCGCCAACTGATCATTACTCTGTCGCTGATTGCACCGCTGGTAACCTACTTTTGGTTCACCATTGTCGGCGGCACGGGCATTGCCTTTGAACTGGCGAACCCCGGTGTGATCTCTGGTCCCTATGCAGCCTCTGGTATGCCTGCGGCACTGCTAGCCATTACCCAGCAGTTACCCTGGGGCTTTTTCATCTCAGTGCTGTTTTTGGTGCTCACAACAATCTTTGTTGCCACCACCGGTGACTCCATGACCTATACGGTTTCTATGGTCATGACCGGCACCGATGATCCGCCTACTGCCCTGAGAGTATTTTGGGGAATTATGATGGGGGTGCTGGCGGCAATTTTAATCTCAATCGGCTCCGGTGGCGTAACGGCATTACAGTCATTTATTGTCGTAACTGCCGTTCCAGTGTCGCTTATATTAATGCCGTCACTTTGGAATGCGCCTAAAATTGCGAAGAGTATGGCTCTTGAGCAGGGCCATATAAAACAGTCTGTCTAAATCAATTGATTGATAGATTATTTTTTAATAAAACCGGCTAATAGATAGCCAGATAAACAGGTAGATCGCGCCGTGCACAAAGACCCGCACTTAACAGGCTCCTCTCTTGAGTCCTCATTAGCTGAGCCAGCCGTCAGCAGCGTCGAGCTATTGCCTCTGCGTCCTGCCCACCAGGTTATGCAGTTGGAACGCCTGGGCAGCTTTCACCAGTCACGCCTGAGTTTTATGCGCACATTGGTGCGCCGAATGGTGTCTGAGAACTGGCAGATCACCAGCCCAGTATTTGATCTCGATGATCAGGGCTATGGCACCGTGGTCTATCAGGTGGAGGCTAAGCATGGGACTTTTAGCTATGTGCTGTTTTCCCATTATTTGGACCCTGAAAATCGCAACGATCGAGTGATCGCTAATCAGTGGGATCTCACTATGGCCCTCTGCGAAGGCACGGTCGATGCAGAACAGTTGGCGTTTTTACGCGCTAATGTGCCCAAGCAGGAGGCCGGTCGTGTGGACTCTCGAGTGCTGGTGCTATCGCGGGCTAACCGCAGTGCCAGGACCTTCGAGTATGTGGTTGATGAGCTCACTCAGGGCCGTCAGCCCAATGTGGATGTGATCGCCGAAGTGGGTTATCTCTATCGCACTACCGCGGCTTACGGCAGTGGCAAATTAGGTATGGCAGATTGGGAGAAGGTTCGCACCAAGCATCGCGACTTTGCTCGACCTTTCGCGGCGGAGATGTTTACTTGCTACATGTTGCGTCATTTTAGTATGCAGCAGGCGGACTATTTAGCCTCTCAGCGCAGTCCTGAAACCGCGGTAACTCTGCATCAAGATATTAAACGCTATCTCGGCATTGGTAACTCCACAGGTCTGGGCATGGCGCCATTTTTAATTAATCATCCGCTGCTGATTAATCAGTGGATTGAGATGCGTGAAACTGCCCTGGCGACAGCGGTGGTTGCCAGTGAGACCGGCGTCGATAAAGAAACCATGGCGCGGTTAGATATGGCGACTCAAAGAGTGATCCAACATCTGGGAGAAATTATTACCGCCGATGAGCGTCAGAGCAATTCAAATGTCGTGGTTCGTGAAGAGCTTCAGGCCCTGCATCTATGGCTTCAAGAGCAGGCTGCTGAACTGGCGATAACCCACTATGTGTGGGCTGATTTGATTCAGTATGCCGAGCAGAACTGGCATATAGAAACTCAGGAAGTGATCAACACCATGTTGATCGAGCTTTACCCGGATCTCGTTGATGGTCTCGAAGAGCAAATGGGCACAGAAGAGTCTCAGCAGGTAACCCCTGAAATGTCCGTGGCTGATCTGTTAGACATTATTGAAGATAAATACGACTGGGCGCTAGCCATCGATTTTAGTCAGCACGAGTCCATGGGGGCGTTTTGGTATCGCTCCCAAGAGAAGATGGAGCCGCGCTTGGGTCAGACCAATATCGATATGGGTATGGAGAAAGAGATGCCTCTGGCTGTTGGCCGACGAGTGCGGGAATGCTATGACCTGCTTCAGCACTACAACAAGACCTGCCCAGCGCAAAACGTTGCACATTTTATTATGCAGTGCCCCAATTACAGTGGCATTGTGGCGCGGATTCAAACCATGGCTCAGAGCCGCTATGGCGATATACGCGAAAATCTGGTGCACAGCGATGTGTTGCCTATCTACTTGCTGCGCTGCAAGCTGTCGTTCTTCGGTGTCAGTAAATTTGACCCCCGTTCTCGACTCTGGGTGCGCAATACCATGTTCCAAGGAGCACCTCTGATCAGCGATTTTGGCAGTGCCGATGCCGGCGCCGATGACTGGCAGTTCCCGATAAAACCTGTAATCACGTCTCTGTAAGCAAGCCTATGAAAGTCTCGAAAAATGAATTGATGGCCGCCTTAAAAAAGGCCTTTGAAGGTCTGGGTTTTCAGCCTGGCGACTATTATGACGCCGCCGATATGGTGGTCTGGTTAGAGACCCACGGCTTCGATGGTTTTGATCGCTTACAGGCGGTGCTGACCTATCTCAATACCACCGGGCCTGTGCATGCGGATCTGGTGCAGGAAGATGAGCACCATTCGATGCTCGATGGCAAAGGCACATCGATATTACTCTGTGGCAGCGAGGCGGTAGATCTTATTAGCTCTCAGGTAATAAAGGGTTCCTGGGCCGCACTAGAGTTGACTAATTGTTATAACCGCACCTTTATATTGCAGCGCTTGGTCAAAGCGGCGCGGCGCAATCTGGCATTTATTGCCTATTGGCGGCAGCAGGATTACTGCGTCAAAGTGTCGATTTCCGGCGGTGCTGACCTACCTGAATATCAAACCTTCACTATGACAGGTGAGTTTGACTCCCAGTCCCTAAGGATTTTTTCAGGTACGGATATGGCGGTTATTGAACGGCAATTTTCCAAAGAACTTGAGTTTGGTGAGTTTCTCGATACCTACTCTGCTGAGGAAATGCAGGCCTGCTACTTAGACTCAGTGGAGCACGGCATAGAGATAGATGAAGCCCTGTGGCAAACCCTTGATGAATTAGTGTCCAGAATATTAGTGGAGTCCACTGAGAGCTCCCGTGCTGGAGCTGGTGATTAAGGTCTAGCCAATAAGCGGCAAAATCCTAGTAACGTGCGTTCTGCCCCTGATGAATAATCCAACTGCGAAAAGCCTGCACGTGGCGTTGAATCGGCTTGTTAGACGGTATCGCAACGAAGAATGACTCATCGGTGGTTACGCCGCCTTTAAAGGGTTTAATCAAGCGTCCCGACTGTAATAGAGTTGAGGCGATAGAGGTGCGACTGAGTGCGATTCCATGGCCTTGCACAGCCATTTCCATAGCGGTAATCAGAGAGTCAAAGTGAATACCCTGAGAGGCATCGATACTGTGATGTCCGAGCTTTTTTAGCCAATGCCCCCAGCCTTCTTCGTAACCAATCACATGGAGTAATGTGTGCTCTGCTAGCTCCTCGGCGGTGGACGGTGGCGGGGTGTCTTTGCTGATATGGTCGGGGCCTAAAAGCTCTGGGCTACAAACCGGAATCAACTGATCCCAGGTCAACCGATCACTGATTAAATCCGGCCACATACCTTTGCCATAGCGAATTTCTATATCCGCTTCTTTGTTTACCGAATCCAACCAGATATTGCTGGTAAAGCGCAGATCAATATCCGGATAGTTGTGGCGAAAGTTCGCCAGCCTCGGTGCCAGCCAGGTATTGAAAAACACCAGGTTGCTTCGCACTGTCAAGGTATGACTGCGCTCTTTGCCGAACACTTCGTCGGTGACTACAGAGAGCTTTTCAATGGATTCGCGGACGCCTGGGATATAGGCTCGCGCGGCATCGGTCAGCTCTAGTCCTCTGGGTAAGCGGATAAACAATGCGCAGCCAAGTTGGGATTCGAGGCCTTTAATCTGCTGGCTAATAGTTGCCTGAGTCATATTCAGCTCGGCGGCCGCCAGAGTGAAATTTAGATGCCGAGCAGCGGCTTCAAATGAGCGCAGCCAGTTTAGTGGGGGCAGTCTTTTTTTAATCATTATTATCCCTCGCTATCAGCCATTGACGCTGTCTGGACCGTCAATCAGTGTGCCCAGTTCGTCGGCGGCTGTATGTAAAATATCACTATAACTGAGCAATTGATCGAGGCTTTTACGCAATAGTGGCGCGTGAATAAACAGGCAGGCACAGAGCCGTCCTTCAGCGTCCAAAATAGGCACAGCACAGCCCGCCATTCCGTCGACAAACTCTTCATTATCAGTGCCGATTTTGCGCTGCCTAGTCGTCGCTAAATCCGCCTCTAACTGCTCCACATCGACAATCGTATTGCGCGCATATTGGCGCAGAGGCAGATGGCTAATAATCTTCTGCCGGCGCTGCTTAGGCAGAGAGCTGAGATAGAGCTTGCCGCTGGCAGTGCACCAGGCCGGTGTATGGCTACCTACCGGTAAGTTGAGCTGCAGAGGCCAGTCTGACTGTACCCGGTCGTAGTAAATCATCTCGCTGCCATTGGCTATGGCAATGCCACAGGTCTCCCCAGTCTGTTCGGTGAGCTGCTGCAGAATAGCCCGGCGCGCGGCGCTAAAACGCTGACTGTGCAAGACGCCCCAGGCGACACCGTGCAAACGCAGACCGGGAACAATCAGTCCGCGCATATTGGTCTGCACAACCCGATCGTTTTCCAGCTGATTGAGCAGGCGGTGAATACTCGGTTTGGGGATATTCAAAAGCAGGGCGAGATCCGCTGGCGACAGGGGTCGCTCAGCTTTAGATACCGCCTCAATAATGTCCATCACCCGGCTAATACTCGAGCCTTTCTCTCTGCCGCTGGTTTCCATCTTTATCTGTCCTTAGCTCATCGTCGGCATAGAGAACAGGACACCCTCACGCACACCGGCCGAAGGCCAGCGTTGAGTGATGGTTTTACGTTTGGTATAAAAGCGCACTGCATCTGGGCCATAGGCGTGCAGATCCCCAAACAGTGAACGCTTCCAGCCACCAAAACTATGGTAGGCCACAGGCACTGGCAGCGGAATATTAATGCCCACCATACCCACTTGTATATTGTCTGAGAAGTAGCGCGCCGCTTCGCCGTCGCGGGTGAATATGCAGGTGCCGTTACCGTATTCATGAGCGTCAATTAGATCCATCGCCGCCTGCATGCTGTCGACACGAATAACCTGTAATACAGGGCCAAAAATTTCTGCTTTATAGCTCTCCATCTCGGCAGTAACGCCATCGATTAGGGTGCCACCGACAAAGAAACCATTTTCATGACCAGCAATTTCAGGCTTGCGACCATCGACCACAATGGTCGCGCCTTGCTGCTCGGCACTGTCGATATAGCCGACCACTTTTTGCTGATGCTGTTGCGTAATCACCGGGCCAAAATCATTGTTGCTGTCGTTAAAAGGACCCACTTTTAAGGCTTCCATAGCCGCAGTCATTTTACTGACCAGCGCATCACCGGCGGCATCGCCAACCGCCACGGCAACAGAGAGCGCCATGCAGCGTTCGCCAGAACTGCCAAAGGCCGCGCCCAGCAGTTGATTCACTGCATTGTCCATATCCGCATCGGGCATCACTATGGCATGGTTTTTCGCACCGCCGAGAGCCTGGCAGCGCTTGCCATTGGCACTGGCCGTGGCATAAATATATTCGGCAATAGGTGTTGAACCCACAAAGCTAACCGCCTTGATATGCTCATCATGCAATAGCGTATCAACCGCTTCTTTGTCGCCATTGACCACATTCATCACACCGTCCGGCAGACCCGCTTCTTTTAGCAGAGACGCTATATAAAGTGTTGAGCTGGGATCCCGCTCGGAGGGCTTAAGAATAAAACAGTTGCCGCAGACGATCGCCATGGGATACATCCACAGTGGCACCATGGCGGGGAAGTTAAACGGCGTAATACCCGCCACTACACCCAGAGGTTGAAACTCACTCCAGGAATCCACATCAGCTGCGACATTTTTACTGTGCTCGCCTTTTAATAGTTCCGGCGCACCACAGGCGTACTCGACATTTTCTATGCCGCGCTGGAGTTCACCAGCGGCATCGTGAGAAATCTTGCCGTGCTCTTCGCCAATCATCTGGCAAATTTTATCGGCGTTCTGTTCCAGCAGATCTTTAAATTTAAACATCACTCGAGCACGCTTTATAGCAGGAGTATTCCGCCATGCGGGGAAAGCCGCCTGAGCCGCCGCAATGGCCTCTTCAACTGTGGCTTTGGATGCTAGAACTACCTGTTTGCTCACCGCGCCTGTGGATGGGTTATAGACATCCTGAGTGCGTTCGCCATCAGTAGTAAGTTGACCGTTGATAAAATGTCCGACAGTGGTCATGGTTTGTATCCTTTTAATAAAGTGTAAAAAATTAATTTGGTAAAAATGAAATTCGTTGAAACGAACTACCAAAGTTTTTTATAGATCTGAATAATTTCCTCTGCGCTGGGCACCCGAGGATTATTGCCGGGAGAACCCGAGCCAATCGCCTGTTCCGCCATGATCTCGAGATTGCCAAAAAAGTGTTCTCGGGAAATACCAAATTGCTCCGGCGTAGGCACCTGCAACTCCTCGTTGATGGCATAGAGTTCAGTCATCAGTTTGGCATTGGCCTGCGCATCGCTGTCGCTTACGGCCGCGAAACCCATGGCCCGGGCACAGTCCGCGTAACGCTCTGAAGCTGCTGGAATAGAGTATTCAGTAACCGCTGGCAGCAACATGGCATTGGAGAGACCGTGGGGTACATGATAGAACGCCCCAATGGGACGGCTCATACCGTGGACCAGAGCCACTGAGGCATTGGAGAAGGCCACGCCCGCCAAAGTTGAACCCAGCATCATCGCTTCCCGAGCGTCTCGGTCACTGCCATCGTGAAATGCACGACGGAGATTGGGCGCTAGCAGCTTCATCGCGGCAATCGCCTGAGTATCGCTGTAGAGGCTCGCCTTCTTGCTGACATAGGCTTCCATGGCATGGGTAAGGGCATCTATACCTGTATCTGCCGTAGTGCGTGCAGGCAAACTCAGGGTTAACTCGTAGTCCACCAGAGCGGCGGTAGGCATAAACCCAATACCCACACAGAGCATTTTTTCGTCATTGGTTTCATCGGTAATAATGGTCACGCGGGTGGCTTCAGAGCCTGTGCCTGCGGTGGTAGGTATAGCGATAATCGGCAGCCCCGGCTCACTCACTATGCGGGGGAATTTATAGTCGCGCATCACGCCGCCATATTTTCCAAGAATACTGATCGCTTTGGCACTGTCGATAGGGCTGCCACCGCCAATGGCAATAATCGAATCGTAGTTGCCGTCACGGACCATCTCGACGCCAGCCTGAATTGAACTGACAGTGGGCTCGGGCACGGTGTCATCAAAAATATCGGAGTGAATACCCAGAGCGCTAAGGCTCTCTTGGATACGTGCCACATAACCCAGCTGCACCATCATTTTGTCGGTGACGATTAAAGGACGCTGACATTCCAGGGCTTGGACTATGGCGCCTGCCTCTTGGCTGGCGCCGGCACCTACTTGCAGGATACGTGGCAGGATAATTTGCACGGACATTTTCTTACTCCCCTTAATTCTTATATTTATGGTGGCGATATTACACCTATTTTTAGCCTTTAAATAGTATAACGATACGAATTGTATTGTTTTTGGCGGTAAATGATTGCAGGCATTAAAAAACTAAGCCCAAGACCCTAAAAATCATTGGGACTCAGGGGCTAAAACAGGCCTAAATTTAACTTTATTGAGTCCCCTTAATAGCTTGGCTAATAGCGCTGTAAGCCAGTGTTCTCAGGTCTTTTTTATTTCAGTTGCGGTGACTTTGGAGACATAAAAAAAACCATGCCTGAGGCCAATTTTTAATTGATGGTGCGGCCAATAATTCGCTCCTATTATGCCGCCCATAAATGACCAGATCAGCTTTGAGTAGGGCAGGGTTTAGTACTAATTTGTCATCCCGACAGAGCGCAGCGGCTAGGGATCTCTGGGTTGGGTGTGAGCAAAGCCATGTAGCCCCTCTGCGATCGGTCCCATGGATTTGTGATTTTCAGCGTTCGCGCAACTCGCTTCACTCAGACAGGGCGCTCTCTCAATCTGAAAATAACAAATCCATAAGCGGGCCCTGATTGATCGCAAAGGGGCTACATGGCTTTGCTGCAAGATTAGGGGTGCTGACTTCACATCTCGGCAGAATGGGGCGGGGTGGGATTACGCACCAACTTGTCATCCTGAGCGAAGCCGAAGGATCTCCTAGCGACTGGTTGAGATCCCTCGTCGCTGCGCTCTGTCGGGATGACAGAATTTAATGGGTCGGGATGACAGGGTTTGGCGGGTCGGGATGACAGNNGTGGTACGACAGAGTAGGGCGATTAGAGACAACAGAATAACAGTAGTTCAACAAAATACTAAAAACGATTTTTATAGGTAGCAAGCAATGCAAAAACAGCCTCAACTTCCACTCGTCGGAGTTCGCGTTATCGACTTCGGTCAGCAAATAGCTGGACCCGCTGTCGCCATGGTATTGGCCGACCTAGGCGCTACCGTCATCCATATAGACCCGCCCCAGGGTCCCCAGTGGAACCATGCTGCCAACGCCATTTTAAATCGTAACAAGAGCTGCATGCGCCTAGATCTAAAAACCGATCAGGGTCTTGTTGACGCGCTGAGTCTGATAGACCACGCCGATATTGTGATCGAATCCTTCCGCCCCGGTGTGATGGAAAAGCTTGGCGTCAACTTTCAGCAACTGCGTGAGCAGCGTCCAGAATTGATTGCTCTCTCAATGCCGGGGTTCGCCAGCAATGACCAACTGCGCCGAGATTGGAAAGCCACCGAAGCCGTAGTGGCCGCCACGGCCGGCGCCTTCACCGATATGGGCTTTAACCGCGTACTAATGGGTCTCAACCCCTGCTTCTCACCCTTGCCACTGGGTTCTTCCTACGCCACCTGCCTGGGCGCCAGTGCACTGGCACTGGCTCTATTTGGTCGGGAAAAAACCGGCAGCGGCGACAGCATTGAAGTACCGGTTGTGGCAGCAATGATGGAAGGTCTTTCCTACAACTCCTATGTTGTAGAGGGACTTCCTGAGCGCTATAAAACGATGCGCGAGCTGGAAATCGAACGGCGTAATGCCGCCAATATTGCCTTCGATCTCAGCTATGACGATCTTCAGGAATACTTAGATCCGTTTTACCGCAGCTATGACTGTGCCGATGGCCGAAAATTTTACTGTGTCTGTCCGTCTCATCGCACCCATGCTCGCCGCTGCCTCGACGTGCTGGGTCTCTATGAGGAGCTAGTTGCCGAGGGGCTGCCGGAAACCTCTGACCTCCATGCCCCGGTTAGCCAGTGGGACGGCGAGACCTCTATTGGTGTCTATCCACTGCCGAAAAAATGGGCGGATATAATCGCCGAAAAAATGAAACTGGTCTTTCTGACCAAGACTTCTGATGAGTGGGGCGTTATCTTTGGTGAGGGAAAAATTCCCGGTGCACCTCATCGCACGACCAATGAGTGGGTCAATAGTGATCACTGCCGCGATGCAGGTCTAATTGTTGAGGTCAATGATCCCGAATATGGTTTGATGAAACAGCCTGGCCCAGTAGCCTGGTTGGAGGATTCGGCGCACCTAATGCTGACGCCAGCAGCGCGCAAAATGGTTAGTTTTGAACAGGCCTTAGAACTATTAAAAGTGGTTGCAGCGGCTGAAACCATTACCCGACCTCAGGCTATTAAGGGTGACGCTCAAACCAACCTGATGGACAAGACCGGTTGGCTGGATGGTGTGCGTATTTTGGATCTGACCAATGTAATTGCCGGGCCGCATTCCTCTGCTTTTTTGGCGCGCTTTGGTGCCGAGATTATAAAGTTGCAGTCGGTAGTGCCCACTTATGACCCGCTTATTGGCACCTTGTTTGGCTTTCAGTCGGATATGGGCAAGCGCAGTGGCCTACTCGATATTAATCAGCCTCAGGGACGAGAAGCCTTTGAGCGTTTGGTACGCAGTGTCGATATGGTGGTTATTAATGCCCCTGAACGACAGATGATTGGCCTGAGTCTTGATCATGATAGCCTGCAAAAAATTAACCCCGGTGTACTGTTTTGCCGCCTCGACTGTTTTGGCGGCCCGGTTGCGGGTCCTAAGACCAACTATATTGGTTACGACGATATTATTCAGGCCAACAGCGGCATTATGTCCCGCTTTGGAGGCCTAGAGACCCCAGAGGAGCATGCTCATTTGGGTACTCTGGATGTCAACTGTGGATTCGCCGGTGGTGTGGGTATGGCTATGGCGCTCTACCATAATCTCAAAACCGGTGTGGCCTGTCGGGCGCGCACGTCACTGTCCGCAGTGACCAATCTGGCGCAGCTGCCGTTTTGTTTTGACTACGCTGGACTGGAGCCCTTTGACGAGCCTTCGGGTCGGGCCGCTATGGGCAACAATGCGCTGTCGCATTTTTACAAAACCTGGGATGACTGGATATTTATCGATTCCAGCGAAGCGGATCTCGAGCGTCTGGAAACCAGGGTACCCGGTCTTCAGGGCATTACCCTAACTGGCGATATTCAAACCTTTTTGACCGTGGCCTTCCAGCAGGCCTCCTCTGAAGAGTGGGTTAAACGCTTTATCGCAGCCGATATTGCCGCGGCCCAGCCCCAGTCTATTGAGACTTTGCGCGCGCAGTACAGTCGCGAGACGGATGGTTTTGTCGGCACCGATCTGGGCAGTTTTGCTTTTTCAATTGATGCCAACCACCCTAGCGGACACTGCCTGACCCAGATCGATCACTATGCTATTCGACCCACCAACAGCCTGATTCGATCAGTTTCCCCAGCCGAGCGTCACGGTCAGTCAACCCGCGAAATTCTCGCGTCGGTGAATTACTCCGAGGCCGAGGTTGAGCTGATGATTGAACATAAAATTGCCTCACTGGGTTGGACTGATGAACATCTGCCTTCAGACCATGGCGAGCAATCTTTTGCCATTGCCACGGCGAATGTCTCAATAGGACAGGCAGCGGATCTATTAACCGATATGGATGACGATCCTGGATTAATTGTCTAAGCAGGGAATATGTTTTAGAGGCTTTATACGAAGAGTATTTTTAGTTTATCGCTAGCCTTTTAATGCAGGGAGATTAGTTATAGGCTGAGACATTAATTGATGGTTTAGATTATGTGTCGACAGCTTTATTTCGCGCTGCTTTGTATGGCTGCGCTCAGCGCCAACGCCTCAGAGCCTTTGTCTGTAACCTTGCCAAACTCTTTGCCAAATTCTTTGCCCATAAGTTTGGCCGCCCAGGTGGCAGGCTACAAAGCGGTTCTTACCTGCGGCTCCACCTTTAATGGGGGCAAGTCTGTTGCCATGATTGCTGCGGATGAACTCACCGGTATTCGTGTTGACTTTCGCGATACTTTCGCGCAGCTTCCCGATGCGCAAATTAATCACCAAGAAAAATACGTAGCCGCTCAGTTTGACGACGATCTGCCCCCGCGCTATGCAGTTTGGCGTGCTGGATTTGGCTGTGCGCAGCTGCCTGTAGGTGCAAAGCTAGACCGGCGCACGCTGCTGCCCACTGCGACAATCAAACATGATGCTCAACAAGTCAATGAGCCCTGGCCCTTTGGCGACAGAGTCGAGCGCATCCATAAGCCTAATTTGACCTTGGCGAAGGTCGTGGATAAGGCCCTAAACAGCAACACCTACGGCGACTTGAATACCACTAGCGCGGTATTGGTCAGCACTCCAGATCAATTACTTCTCGAACAGTACAAATCGGGTTACACGCCCTATACATCTCAGCGCACCTGGTCGGTTGGCAAAGCGATTACCGCTACGGTAATCGGTGTGGCTGTTGAACAAGGTCTGGTGGATATCAAGGCGCCTGCCACCATTCCTGAATGGTCGGCACCGGGCGACGAACGTCAGACAATAACCTTGGAAAATCTGCTACAGATGACCAGTGGCCTAGATAGCACGGTAAACGGCGCCAATACCCCAGAGATTTATTTTGGCGGCGGTCTGGTAACGGACTATGCAACAGCCACCGCACTTGAGGCGGTTCCGGGCACTCAGTTTAAATATGCCAATAATGACACCATGCTGGCAGTGCGTAGTCTCCGGGCAACATTGAATGACGATGAAAAAATGTTGCGCTTTCCGAGTGAAAATCTGTTTTATAAAATCGGCATGAACAACACAGTCGCCGAAACCGACTGGCAGGGAAATTTTGTTCTGTCGAGTCAGATCTGGACGACCTCAAGAGATCTTGGTCGCTTAGGTATTCTCTATCTCAACGATGGCCTATGGCGCGGTGAGCGCATTTTTCCCGAAGGCTGGCGCGGCTATGTTAGCCGCCCATCTGGCGCGCAGCCGCCTGCGGAAATCGAGGGTGCCAAGATTCCGGGTTATGGCGCGCAGTTTTGGCTCTATCCCAGTCGCTTTGAGGGCATGCCGGATGATGCCTTTAACGCTGAGGGTCAGCGCGGTCAAAACATGATGATTATCCCATCGCGAAATCTGGTGATTGTGCGCAGAGGCTATGATCACAAAGATGGCCAGCGCTTTGATATAGCTCGATTCTCCGCGGATATTCTCTCGGCACTGGCGGATTAATCTGTTTCGCCGAGGCAGGAGCCTAGATTGCGGGCATTTCGTCTAAGGCATAGGCCTGCTGCTTGAGCCAGGGTGCAATTTTTTCCAGCTGCGGGACAATCTCATTGCTGTAGAGACCGCGGCATATTTTAGCCGTGAGTTGCGGTAGCTTACCCAGTTCATCGGGCCGGGATAGCAAAGTCAGATAGCGGGCGTGATTGCCATTGGCCAAGGGCATAATGTCAACGTCATTGAGCAATTCCGGATAGCGCACTATGCAGAGCCCGGTGACAATCGCCCAGCCGTGACCGGCTTGTACAAAGCGCAGTAGGGTCTGAGTGCTGTCCAATTCATAGTTGGCCATCAGTTTGATATTCATGCGCCGGGCAATCAGGTCAGTGAGCGCGCCTAGGCGCGACTGGCGGTTGTACTGAATAAACGGCAAATTATCTGCCAACCACTGAATATCTAAGTCAGCGCGCTGGCTATATTTTTTCGGTACCAAGACCACAAAGGGATCGCGCAGCACTGGGTAGCGTTGCAGTTGCGGATGTTCGTCCAGTGGATCGCCGGTAATCAATAAATCCAGATCGCGATTGAGCAGAGCCTGGGTCAGCGGGGACACCAATCCGGTGCGCAACGCCAGTTTTGAGGTAAAGGGCTTAAGCTGTTCCATAAGCTGCACGCCGGCTACATCGCAGAAGGAGTCAACCATGCCTATATTCAGCGGAATCAAACCGCCTTTGGAGGCCATGCGCACATCTGAGAGCATACGCTGAGTGTCTTCGATAACCTGCTGGGCATAGTCTTTTAACACTTGGCCACTGGGGGTCAGTTTGATCGGTCGCGAGCGGGTGATAACCAGCTGGGTGTCGGTTTGAATTTCTAGCTGCTTAATAGTCTGTGAGACAGCCGACTGAGTAATACCCAGCTGTTCGCCGGCCTGGGTCAGAGTGTCTGAGATGGAGACTGCGGCAAAGATTTTTAGTGCACCGATTTCGATATTTTTAGTATTTTTCATCGCCCTAGTATCTTACGCGATTAAGGTGTTTGCAATCGGTGGTGGCACAAATGTCGCTGGTGGAACTTGTGTGGGGTGCAGTAATAAAACAAGTCCAAAAAAAAGAGCTACAACCACTGATTAATGCGGCGTAGCTCTTTATCTCAGCTCTTTATCTCAGCTCTTTGGTATAGCCAGCAGTTTTACTTATGTGGGCAGACCAGGAACTTCTCACCTGTAGCTTGTTTCACATACTCTTTAATCACTTCAGGCTGGAGCATCTCTTCGAAAGAGATCTCCTGGCTGTATTGACTGGCAAAAGTAGTGGTGATTTCCTTAGCCACGCGGGCGCGCATCTGACCAAATCTCTCCATGCCGATACGTCCAATCATTGGCGTTAACAACCAGCCGCCAAGACCCCACTGCATACCAAATGATCGGTTCAAAATAGTTGGCGATTGATCCAGACCACCATAGATATAAACCTGCTTGTGAATATCTGAACCATAGCGGCTGTATTCTTTAGCGGTTTTGTTGGCCGCGATTTCCATCGCCGCCAGTATCTGTCCTGGAAGCTTGCCGCCATTACCACCGCCGGTGGCATCAAATGCCAAGGTGGCGCCAGTGGCGATTAAGGCAGCGACCAAATCCTCCATAAAACTCTCATCACTGGTGTTGCAGACATGTTCTGCACCCAAACTCTTTAGCACTTCGACCTGCTCAGCTTTGCGGACGATATTGACTAGAGGAATGCCGTCGTCTTTACAGATCTTAACCAACATTTGGCCAAGATTTGAGGCCGCGGCAGTATTGACCAATGCGGTATGGTTTTCCATACGCATGGTTTCAACAAAGGCCAGGGCAGTTAATGGGTTAACAAAGGATGACGCTGCTTCGGGACAGGTAGTGCCGTCTTCCATCACCAGGCAGCTTTGAGCTGGAACACAGCGATACTGAGAATACATGGCGCCACCGGCCACGCCTACAGTCTTGCCAATAAGCTGTTTAGCATTGGCTCCGGCATCGACCACTACACCAGAGCCTTCATTACCGGCCTGCATGGCTTGATCCAATCTTGGGGTCATGGCTCTCATCAGCGCCGGGCGCACTTTCATTGAGGCTACAGTGTCATCGCCAGAACCGGTTACAGTGAGGCTGTCTAAATCTGCGGCAAAGGTTGTCAGAAGGGCAAGATCCGATGGGTTAATCGGCGATGCTTCTACCTTGATCAACACTTCATTTTCTTTGGGTATTGGCATTGGGACGTTAACAATAGAGATTGTAATGTCGCCAGCGCTGGTAACTGTTGATCGGATTTCTTTTGAAGTCTGTTCTGACATGCTTGGGTTCCCCTTGATTTTATTAGGCGTTAATTAACAGATTTAATTATTATGACAGTTTGACTGTCATCACTTTTGCTCCAACATATAAACATACTGTTATCTAAAAGCAAACTGTGACTAAGCACTTAAGCTCAATATAAGTGCCAGATCAGCAATGATGACTAATTTGGCTGTGGCCACCATCCCCGAGTTTTTATGGTAGCGCTAAAGGTTAGGCGTACGCTTTACCCGGCAATAGTATTAGGCCCAGTTTGTTGCCGTTAATTGTGTATTGGATTCCACTATTGGCGGCTGTGGCTAGCCGAGGTGGTCAGCGTCATTTAATCTCGGTACTTTATAGTTGATGAGGTACGGTTTAGCCGTATAGGCTCTTTTCAAACAGTTATAGAGACAGGGATCTTTACATCCAAGGTGAGCAAGGTCTGGGCTCCATCGGATTACGAGGAGTTTATTGTTTATATCGCCACCCACCCCAGAGCAGGTAAGGTTGTGGCAGACTCGGGTGGGGTTAGCATTATTTATTTCAATAGTTCCTCCAAGGTCACCTGGCTGCTAGCGCTGTAAAGCAAGAACGAGCGCGAAACCATTCAGGCTCATGAATTGAAGAGAATTAAGGAGGCGATCGATGACGACTAAATTGAGTAGAAAGTCGAGTAAAAAACCAAGCAAAATGACCACTGCAGGCCAAGTTCTACTCGATGATGTGTTGGCAATCAAAGCGGGAGCCTCAGCAAAAACCTGGTCCCCAGAGCAGTTATCAGTGATTAGTGTGCGAAAAGAACTGCACAAGACTCAGCCCGCCTTCTCAAGTACTGGAGCAACTTGTCGCTTAGCAGTCGATTACCGACAGTCGCGCAGTGCCTGAATACCCACCGCGGCACCCTCGAATTCAGCCATGGCGTCGAGCAAACTGTCCCACAAAAATTCCACTGAGCTGCTGTCGCTAAAAATGCAGTAGCTAAGCGTCTCGCCCAAATCATTACGCACAATCACGCCATTGATTTTCGCAATCGATGTCTGAGCTATTTCACCATCGGCAAACTTGTGCGGGCGCAGATCGACGCCGCAGACTTTGGCGAGGGTTTCTGCCGCTTGGCTGCCGCAGAGCACCAGCCAGCTGTGACTATCACTGCGCGGCAAGCTATAGACGCCCTCGGTTAGCGCAACCTGGTTTGCATTGACGATGCTCTCAGACAGGCCATCTAGGTTACTGGCTAGCAGTAGTTCGCTCTGGGAGAGACGTGCCACCAGAGTTCCATCAGACTGCATGACTGCTTGATTGGGCTGTGCTGGTAGATCTATACCGATGCTCGTGGCCCAATCTGGCGTACCCTGACCTTTAAAACCGGCGCGCGGCAAAGTGGAGAGATCGACGAGACCGAGGTGCTGTGCCTGGGTCAGGTCCTGTTGCTGTTGCTGTTCTTGTTCCTGTTCAAGGGTGCCATAGCGGGACACCACAACACTGTCTCCCAGTATTACAAACTCGGCATCCATAGCAATATGCCGTCGATAGAGTTGGCTGCGACGCAGTGCGTTGGTGGCGAAATCGATAGTCGATAACATTATTAAAGCTCCTGGCGCTGAGTTTCGGGATCGTAGAAGGGCAGCTTTACCACCATCGCATCGACCATCACACCGCCGCTGGATTTGATGGTGAAGTGACTGCCAGCCTCGGCTTGATCTGGTTCGACAAAGGCCAGCCCAACGGGCTTATTCAGTGTCGGCGAGTAGTTGCAGGAGGTCACCCGCCCAGTCATGCGATCGCCCTCGATTACCAGATGGCTCTCGAGAGGAATCGGTGCATTGGCGTCATTAACGACAAAGCCAACCTGGCAGCGCTTAAGTGGCGTTTTATTGAGTTCTTGAATACTGCGACCGCCAACGAAGAAGGGTTTTTTCTTGGCGATAGCCCAGCCCATATTGACTTCATTCGGATTAGACATGGCATCGGTGTCCTGGCCGATAATAATATGGCCTTTTTCCAAACGCAGAATTCGCTGTGCTTCGATACCAAAGGGCTTGATATCGAACTCAGCGCCAGCATTGATCAGGGCGTCCCAGAGGGCTTCGCCACAGTGCTGAGGAATATGCACCTCGTAACCCAATTCGCCGACAAAGCCGACGCGAATCACTCGGGCGGCAATCCCAGCAACAGTGCCCTCACGAACACCCATATAGGGAAAAGCTTCACTTTCCAGGTCTATATCAGAGCAGACCTTAGCCAATACTTTTCGGGCATTGGGGCCGGCGATATTCACCGCGGAATAGGCCGAGGTGACATTGGCTATATCCACATCCAAACGCCACTGAGCATTCCACTTGAGCATGCTTTGATAAACATTGCCCACGCCGCCAGTGGTAGCGGTGACATAGTAGTGCTGCTCGCTAAAGCGACAGGCAACACCGTCGTCGATCACCACGCCCGCTTCATTGGTCAGCAGTGCATAGCGTGCTTTGCCCACAGGCTGCTTTAAAAAACCAAAGGTATAGAAGCGGTTTAGGAATTCCGGCGCATCGGGTCCTCGCACTTCGAGACCACCCAGTGTTGAGACATCCACTAGGCCGACATTGTTACGCACATTATTCACTTCACTGTTAATCCAGTCTTGTCGTTTATCGGCGCTGCCATAATAGGCCGGTCTATACCAGGCACCGGCCTGAAGCATCTGCGCACCAGCTTCAAGATGGCGATAGTGCATATTGCTGCGCTGGGCAGGATAAAAGCTGCGCCCGGCGCTGTGGGCTAAATGCTCTGCAGAAAATGGCGGTCGCGCGGTGGTCACGCCCGTCTGAGCCACAGTTCTATTGGTTGCGGCGGCGACTAAACGCGCCGTTGCCAGTGCCGAGTGACGACCCTGAGAGGGGCCCATACCACAGGTGGAGTAGCGTTTAACCAGTTGGATATGCTCGTAGCCATCTTTGGTGGCATTAATAATATCGGCAATCTGCAGATCTTCATCGAAGTCGACAAATTCCTTGCCCTTGGGATGGGCGAAAATCGGCCAGCCAAAGTTCGGGCTCTGCTGCTGTGACAGGGCAATAGTCTCGGGCACAGTTTCTGTGGTCAGCGCTAATGCATTGGTGGCAATGATGGCGGCCCGTTTGGCATCGGCGATCACATCATCCAGCAGCCAGTGACTATTGACTGATCCGGCAATCTGACAATCCTGTGGGCAGTTGGTCAGAGTAAACATAGAGCTTTCGTCATCGTAACTGAGCTGTCCGCCGCCCTGACAGACTAGCTGGTAGGTGGGGGTGTAACCCACGGACATGCACAGAGTATCGCAGTCAATGATTTCGCCCCTGCCACTTTTAGGCGTTGCGCAAATACCCTGACTAATAATTTCACGGACTTCCACCGAACCCAGATGCAGACCGCTGCGATCTTTATTGGCAGCATAAACCGCAAAACCCGTCTTGATTTTTAGACCTTTGCTGACAGCAAATTGGGCAACTGCGTCATATTCGGGCCGCTTGCGCAGATCGATAATGGCTTTAACCTCAACACCTGCATCTAGCAGATCCAGCGCAGCGCCATAGCCTTCGTTATTGCCGGTGACCACGACTGCAGCTTTGCCAGGACGCACGCCATAGAGGTGCATCAGCCGCTGGGCGGCGCTGCTCATAATCACGCCTGGCAGATCGTTATTGTGGAACACAGCCTGCTGCTCCATAGAGCCGACACAGAGGATGGTCTGCTTGGCGCGGACTTTATAAAGTCGCTTGCCACAGATAATGGGCAGCCAGTTATCGGCAAACCAACCATTGCAGGTAGCGCTGGTCATGGCCGTAATATTGGCGCTGGCCTCAACTTCGGCCACTAGGCGCTGACGCAGTTCCCGGGCAGCAGTTCCCTCGGCATCCAGTCGACTGTAATTTAACGAGCCACCGAGGCTGGCATTTTCGTCCACCAGCAATACTTCGCCACCGCTTTTCGCAGCTTCCAATGCAGCTGATAAACCCGCTGGTCCGGCTCCGATCACGGCGACATCATAAAATTGATACTGCTTGTCGTAATACTCTGGCTGGTAGTCTTGGTTGATCACCCCAAGGCCGGCTTTTTTACGAATCAGTAGTACCCACTTTTCCCATATACCGGCTGGTTTGAAAAAGGCTTTGTAATAAAAACCCACGGGTAAAAATCGGGAAAAAAATCCGAGCAGGGCACCACTATCCCGATTGAGGCTGCCGCTATAGTTTTGTCCCATCACCTCAAGGCCTTCACTGATCTGGGTGCGATCCGCTAGAGCATTGGGATCTGAGGGCAGCTGAATCATGGTATTGGCATCTTGCCCTGCCATAGTCAGTGCGCCTCGCGGGCGATGGTATTTAAATGATCGGCTCAGTAACCACTGCTGATTTGCAGCTAGAGCGCTGGCGATATTGTCGCCAGAAAAGCCCTGATAGCGTTGCTTTTCAAAACGAAAGTTTAGGGGTTTATCGCGGTTGATCAGCGCGCCAAAGGGTGGCGCTAGACGGCTGTTATTAGACATTATTGGCTCTCTCCCTTGGCGTCTGAAGCAGGTTCAGGAACTGGGGCAAAGTCGATACGCTGATTAAAAATTTCGTCGGCGGGAAAGGTCCGCAGTATTTGGTCGCTGATGGTATTGCGCTCGGCCAAAAACCAGTATGAGCTGGCACTGTGACACCACCATTCGATCACCACACCGGCGTTATTATCATGAAAGAATACATGCTCCGCCCACTCCCTAGACGTAGCCTGCTGATGGTCGGGCATGGGGTGATATTCGCCGCCATAGGTAAATTCAGTGATATTGCGCTGGCCATTTAAAGGGCAGGTTAATAGTTTCATATTGGGCTCCCTTAGGTATCAGTGGCTAGCGGCAGTGGCGCCGGCTTCGTTGATTTGCTGGTATTTGTAGAAACGCTCAAGCTCAAAAGGCTTAATAATGTCCGGAACTTTTTTTGTCGCCACCAGCTTAGCCATGGTCTTGCCGCAGATTGGCGTCGCTTTAAAGCCCCAGGTGCCCCAGCCGGCATCCAGATAATAATTTTCCACTGGGCTAAGTCCCATAATCGGGCTGTAGTCCGGTGTCATATCCGTGGTGCCGGCCCACTGGCGCAACATCCGCGCCTGCGCTAAAAAGGGAAACAGTTCCAGTGCCGCTGCAGTAAGCGATTCACGCTGATCCAGCGTTGCCCTGGTGTTATACAGAGGGTAGGGATCAGAACCGCCACCGATAACAAATTCGCCACGGGAAGTCTGATGGGTGTAGACATGCAGATGGGGCGAGCTGACATGGGGCGTCAAAATGGGCTTGTAGGGCTGGGTGACCATTGCTTGCAGTGGGTAGGAGTGAATGGGCAATGGTATGCCCGCCATTTTGGCTACCACTGAACTGGCACCGGCCACTGCCTGAACCACGCAGCCACATTCGATGCGGCCGCGATTGGTTTTGACTGCGGTCACGCGACCACTGGTCACTTCTATATCCTGTACTTCGGTGAGCTGGTGAAGTTCCACGCCGCGCTCACAGGCGCCTTTGGCATAGCCCCAGGCTACGGCATCGTGACGGGCTGTTGCACCATCCGCATGCCAGAGTCCGCCCATAATCGGAAAGCGCGAGTCCTCAGACATATTCAAATTGGGCACCATCTCGGCGATCTGCTGACGGTCGATCAGTTCCGAGCGCACGCCCATATGCTGATTGACCTCGGCACGCCAGCGAAAGCTGCGGATCGCGGCATCGCTGTGGGCCAGAGTGAGCTGGCCGCGACTTTCCATCATTACGTTGTAGTTAAATTCGTTGCTCAGATCTTGCCAGAGTTTTACTGACTCGCGGTAGAAGGTAACGCCTTCTTCAGTGAGATAGTTGGAGCGAATCACCGCGGTATTGCGGGCGGTATTACCACTGCCGAGATAGTTCTTTTCCAGCACTGCGACATTGGTAATGCCGTGGTATTTAGCCAGATGGTAAGCGATGCCAGTGCCGTGACCGCCGGCGCCAATGATCACTACGTCGTAGTGCTTTTTCAGCTCTGTGGTGGGATTAAAATGATGTTCACCCGGATACTCACTACTGAGCCCGTATTTTAAAAGTCCAAATGGCATATTGCCTCCAGAGCGCTGTCAGCGGCGTTTAGCCGCCGAGAAACACGACTGTTTTATTGCCGTCGAGAAACACTCGCCGTTCAATGTGATAAGTGATTGCCTTACTCAGAGCTGTGCTTTCATTGTCACGGCCAACGCTGACTAGATGTTCAGGCTTGTAGTTGTGGTTAACGCGGGTCAGGATCTGTTCGATAATCGGCCCTTCGTCGAGATCCGAGGTAACATAGTGCGCGGTTGCACCAATCACTTTTACGCCTCGTTCATAGGCTTGATGGTAGGGCTTAGCGCCTTTAAATCCAGGCAGAAAAGAGTGGTGAATATTGATGCAGCGGCCAGACAATTGCGCTGATAGCTCATTGGAAAGAATCTGCATATAGCGGGCCAAAATCACCAGCTCGGTGCCGGTTTCATTGACAATTTCCAACAGTCGCTGCTCCTGCTGCGGCTTGGTATCTTTGGTTACTGGCAGGTGGATAAACGCAATGCCCTCACGCTCGACCATGGCGCGCAGGTCAACATGGTTGGACACCACTGCGGTGATCTCCATATTAAATTCGCCTTTGCGTCGGCGATATAAAATATCATCGAGACAGTGATCGTACTTAGAGACCATGATCAAAGTCTTAACCGGGACCTTGGGATCGTGAATATGCCAGTCCATAGCAAACTTGGCTGATACCTCAGCAAAGGACTCACGGATACTGTCGATGGAGGGCGAGCCGTCTTGCGGACGAAAAACAGCGCGCATAAAAAATTTGTCGGTGGAGTCGTCGTCAAATTGTTCAAGGGCGCAGATATAGCAGTCGCGCTCGGCTAAATAACTGGTGACGGCGGCAACCACACCGGTGCCTGCCCGGCAGGTGCCAGTGAAAATATAGTTGTTAGCCTCTTGTGGCATAGTGGTCATGATAGGGGTCCGCTAAAAATTTGCTGTCAGATAAATGTTATACGTCCAGCAATTACACCGGCTTTGCAGGTCGATCACAAAGCGCATGAATAATGCCGCGAAGTCTGTAAAATGGTCAATCAATTCGGGAGGCAATTAGCAAGTCTACTGTTGATCTACAGATACGCTAATTATCTTTGTTGCCTGACTAATTGCAGACAATACAATACCTAAAAAATGCCTAAAAAACATACTTTTAACATAGCTACATCATCGCTCCTCAAGGCGCTATTACTCTGTGTAGTGGTGGCTCTGTCGGGTTGTAGCACCTACAAACCTGCCAAGACTACGGATATCTGTAATATTTTTCGCGGTGAAACCGATTGGTATAAAGCTGCCCGCAAGGCACAAAAGCGCTGGGGAACGCCGATTCCACTGATGATGGCGATTATTAATCAGGAATCCAGTTTTCGGCACAATGTTCGCCCCGACCGACCGAAATTTTTCTTTATACCACTGCCGCGAAGATCTTCCGCCTACGGCTATGCTCAGGCCCAGGACCCTGCCTGGAATGACTATCGTCGCGACACCGGACACTGGAGTCACGACCGAGACAAGTTCGGCGATGCGATTAACTTCGTTGGCTGGTACACGGATAAGAGCCATAAAAATCTCGGCCTCTCGAAGTGGGATGCGTCTAACCAATACCTTGCCTATCATGAGGGTTGGGGAGGCTATAAGCGTGGCACTTACAAAAAGAAAAAGTTTTTAAGTGGCGTTGCGGCCAAGGTCAAAAAGCAAACCGCCACGTACAGTGTTCAGCTAAAGAAATGTCAGCCAGCGTTGGATAGAGCGGTAAAAGGTTGGTGGCCTTTCTAATGGAGGGGCTTGCAGCCTTGAGTCGCAATCACTGAGTTGTCCTCAAGCTGCAATAGAGACTGATAACAATAAAAAAAGATCGTTTTTATGAATCACTTCGACATGATTATCATTGGTGCCGGCCTATCGGGTATAGGCGCGGCCTGCCATCTTCAGCTTAAGCATCCGAATAAAAGCTACAAGATTATCGAGAGCCGCGAGCGCATGGGCGGTACCTGGGATCTATTTCGTTATCCGGGAGTGCGTTCCGATTCCGATATGCATACCTTGGGTTATAGTTTTAAGCCTTGGTTAGATGCGAAAGCCATTGCTGACGGCCCAGCTATCCGCGATTACATCAAAGAGAGCGCTGCCGAATTTGGCGTTGATCAACATATTCACTACCAGCGCAAAGTCGTTGCCGCCGCCTGGGATAGCACAACGGCAAAATGGACCCTGACCTTAGAGAATACCAGTAGCGATGAGCGTCGAGAGACAGAAACTCTGACCTGCAACTTTATCTATAGCTGCACTGGCTACTACCGTTATGATCAAGGCTTTACGCCTGATTTTCCCGATGCCGATCAGTTTAAAGGTCAGGTGGTGCATCCTCAGTTATGGCCAGAGGACCTCGATTACAGTGGTAAGCGCATTGTCGTTATCGGCAGTGGCGCTACAGCCATTACACTGGTGCCCTCGTTAGCCAAGACCGCTGCCCATGTCACCATGTTGCAGCGCTCGCCAACCTATGTGCTGTCGCGCCCGGATGTGGATTCGGTCAGCCAAAAACTACGGCGCTGGTTCCCTGAAAAGTTTGCCTATGATCTGACACGCTGGAAAAATGTCACTGCCCAAGCGATTTTGTTCCAATTGAGCCGACGCTTTCCCAACTATGTTAAAAAGCTGGTGCGCAAGGTAGTTCACGCCTGGATGGGCGATGATTTTGATATAGACACCCATTTTAATCCCAGCTACAACCCCTGGGATCAACGGCTCTGTCTAGTGCCCAATGGCGACTTGTTTCGCTCATTGCGCAAAGGCACCTCAAGCATAGTTACCGACCATATTGAGCGTTTCACCGAGAACGGTATTCAGCTTAAATCTGGAGAGATTTTAGAGGCGGATATTATTATCACCGCCACCGGTCTTGAGTTACTGCTGCTTGGCGGTCTCAAACTTGAAGTTGATGGGGTCGAGAAAAAAGTCTCAGATAGTCTTACCTACAAGGGCATGATGTTTAGCGGCATACCCAATCTTGCCCTGGCAGCGGGCTACACCAACGCCTCCTGGACACTTAAATGCGATCTTACCAGCAACTACGTCTGTCGACTGATCAGCTATATGGACAGACACAATTATCAATACTGTGTTGCCAATAATGATCCGAGCGTCAAGCGGCTGCAGTTTTTGGATCTGGCATCGGGCTACGTAGATCGAGCTATTGATCAATTTCCCAAGCAAGGTGATAAGAGCCCCTGGAAACTGCATCAGAACTATCTGCTGGATATTATGAATCTACGATTAGGTTCGGTTCGGGATAGTGCTATGGGATTTTACAACGCTAAATAAACAATAAAAAATAAGCAAACGGCAGCAATTTTATGGACAGTTTTTTCTATAGCGCAGTATCTGATGTTCTTGTGGGCGCAGGCACCTCCACTCAGCTCGGTGATCTAGCCGAATCCATGGGTATTCAGCGCGCTTTAGTCGTCACCGATCCGGGGATTATTAAATTTGGCCTTTTGGATGGAGCGGTCGCCAATCTTAAAGCCAATAATATTGAACTGAGTATCTATTCCGATGTGATTGCGGATCCCCCAGAGTCAGTGGTTATGGACGCGGTGTCCTCAGCCCAGGCCTTTGGCTGTGACGGCGTTATCGGCTTTGGCGGCGGCAGTTCCATGGACGTGGCCAAGCTGTTGGCGGTACTGATTAAAGGCGAGCAGCAGCTGTCCGAGATTTACGGTGTGGATCAGATTAGCGGCGGGAGATTGCCATTGATTCAGGTGCCCACTACAGCGGGTACTGGATCCGAAGCCACCATGGTGTCGATTATTACCACGGGGGAAACCACCAAAGCCGGTGTAGTCAGTCGAACCCTCCTAGCGGACAAGGTTATTCTCGATGCCAAGCTGACTCTCGGCTTACCCCCAACAGTTACGGCGGCCACGGGCATTGATGCCATGGTCCACGCCATTGAAGCCTACACCAGTGTGCGTTTAAAAAATCCGCTATCCGATATGTTAGCCCGCGAGGCTCTGCGTCTGATGGCAAGCAATATCTCCACAGCGGTTAAGCAGGGGGATAATCTGCAAGCGCGGGAGGCTATGTTATTGGGCGCCATGCTGGCAGGTCAGGCCTTCGCCAATGCCCCTGTGGCGGCGGTGCATGCCTTGGCCTATCCATTGGGTGGCAATTATCATATTCCCCACGGTTTAAGTAACTCCCTAGTGCTGCCACATGTGCTGCGTTTTAATGCCCCCGCGGCAGCTGAGTTATACGCCGAATTGGCACCGATTATTTTGCCCGGCACAACCTTGCCCAACGATCCTTTTGATATTAGCGAATTGCTGGCGGAACACTTTTTCCAGCTGGCTGCAGATTTAGGTTTGCAGACCAAATTAAGCGAGATGAATATTGCCAAATCGGATCTGCCCAAGCTAGCAGAAGAGGCCATGTTGCAGCAGCGACTTCTAATCAATAATCCCCGAGAGCTGTGTCTTGATGATGCGCTTTCAATCTACCAACAGGCGTTTTAAGCGATGACTGATAACAGCGACCAACGTAGCAGCTACAACTATTTTGCCGATATCACCACTCGCTGGATGGATAACGATATCTATGGCCATGTCAACAATGTGGTCTATTACAGTTACTTTGATTCGGTAGCAAATAAGTTCTTAATTGAAGAGGGCGGCTTGGATATTCACAGCGCCGAGATAATTGGTTTTGTGGTGGCATCAAGTTGCCAGTACAAATCGCCGATTGCCTATCCGGACAAAATTGAAGCCGGTTTGACGGTTAATAAACTGGGTAATAGCTCCGTAGAATACGCCATTGCGATTTTCAAACAGGGTGCCGAGAACGCATCTGTAGTCGGCACCTTTACCCATGTCTTTGTCAATCGCGCCACGGACAAGTCGGTGCCGATTCCGCCGACAATCAGAGCGGCTTTAGAGACCCTCTTGGTTGTTTAAAAACGCGATTAATCCCGAGACTTTGACTTCACGTTGCTGCCGAATTATCAGCTGCGCATGCGTATCAAGCCCTCTTGTACAGTGCTGGCAACCAGCCTGCCATCCCGCGAATAAAATGAACCGCGGCTGAGTCCACGACTGTGGCTGCTGCGGGGACTGTCCATGCAATAGAGCATCCATTCATCCACTTTAAATTCATCGTGAAACCAGATGCAATGATCCAGCGATGCCGCCTGCAATTGGGTATTGGCAAAGTTGATGGCATGGGGCAGTAGCGAAGTTCCCATTAAACTGAAGTCCGAGGCGTAAGCCAAAATGGCGTGCTGAAGGCGGGGGTCCTGAGCGGTTTCTGGAAGTGATCCCGCGGCCCTAATCCAGACAAACTGTTCCGCAGGATGAACAGTTGGATTGGCAAGGTCCACCGGGTTCACTGTGCGCATTTCAATGGGGCGCAATACCGGGCGATTGGCGATGGCCCCAGTTTGTGATTTGACGGCTAGCGCTTCTCTCAATTTGGCCCAGCGAATATTGTCGTCTTCGAGTTCCTCAGGCCCAACGCAGTCAGGCATCTCCGCCTGGTGAGAGAGGCCGGGTTCCACTACCTGAAATGACAATTCGGTACTGAAAATGGCCTTGCCACGTTGAGAGGCAACCACTCTGCGGGTGGTAAAGGACCCACCGTCGCGAATACCGTCCACCTGATAGAGAATCGGCACATTGGGGTCTCCGGGGCGCAAGAAATAGCCGTGTTGCGAATGCACCATGCGATCCTCAGGCACCGTGTCCTGAGCCGCACGCATAGCCTGAGCAAAGACCTGGCCACCAAATACGCGCTTATTGGTGGTTTCCGGTGTCGCACCTCGATATATGGTCTCGTCAATTTTTTCCAGCTCGAGAATATCCAGTAGTTGTTGCAGTGCTTCGCTCATGCAGTCTTCATTCCTTTAATGTGAGATTGGTTATAGGGATTATTGATCGGCAACTTTAACCACTAATTTACCGAAATTTTTACCGCTAAATAGCCAGGAGAAATACTCCGGTGCCTTTTCGAGGCCTTCAACCATGGTCTCTTGGTATTTTAATTCACCACCGGCAACCCAGTCAGTCAATGCACTGTTAGCCGCGGCATAATCATCGACATAGTCGAAGACCAAAAAGAATTTGTGTGCCGGTGGCGTTTCCAGTTCACCGAGAATATGAAATGGCGTGCGCTCTTTGCTGATGTCTGTGGAGTTGTAGTTGGATATATAGCCGCAGATGGGTACTCGCGATCCGGCATTTAACTGCTTGGCCACGGCCTCGGTCAAGGCGCCACCGACAGATTCAAAATAGATATCTATCCCATTGGGGCAAGCGGCGGCTAGATCTGCATCTAGGTTGCCCGCTTTGTAGTCAACCACTTTGTCAAATCCTAACTCATCTTTCACATAGGCACATTTATCCGAACCACCGGCTACACCAACCACATGAAGTCCTAGCTTTTTACCGATCTGACCAACTACGGAACCTACGGCACCGGAGGCGGCGGACACGACCAGAGTCTCGCCCGCCTGGGGCTTGGCTTCAGTCTTAAGGCCAAAGTAGGCGGTTCGACCGGGCATACCACAGACACCCAAGTAGGCTGAGAGTGGTACTTTTGAGGCATCCACTTTGTAGGTCATGACATCTGTGTCATCGCTGACAAAATATTCCTGCCAGCCCGAGCGAGAGCACACATGGTCGCCGACGGCATAGAGCGCTGACTTTGACTCCACCACAACGCCAGCAGTTTCCGCGGTCATCACTTCACCAATGGCCACTGGATCAGCATAGGACTTGGCTGCGCTCATGCGGCCGCGCATGTAGGGGTCAAGAGACAAATAGAGTGTCTTGATCATAATCTGGCCCTCAGTGATAGGCGCTACAGAGGTGGTCTCCAGTCGGAAATTATCGGCGGTAGGCTGACCTACTGGGCGACTGGCTAGAACTATGCTCTTGTTTTGCTGGCTGTTACTGTCTTGACTGTTGTTACTGTGACTCATGGATTTCCCCTATTAATTTGGCGGCGCCACCAGAAATTTGAGTGGCCTCTTATTATTGTTTTTGACCGGACCACATGATGGTTGCTGAGCCCCTGTATTACTAGCTCAAATAACGACCAGTGGGACTTATTATGCAGACAACAAGCGGTCAATACTTGAAAGTTACAATAACATACTGTAAGTTCAATTCCATAAAAATAGATCTCGATTGCTAGCGCAGCGATCGTCTTTTAAACCCTTTCTAACTCTGTGACACAGCAGGAGACTAATGTGAGTGACTTACAAGCCTTCAGGCAAGAAACCCGGGATTGGCTAGAGCAAAACTGCCCCGCGTCAATGCGTCTACCAACCGATGGCGATGATTCCTGTTGGGGTGGGCGCAACTTTAATTTTGCCAGTGAAGATCAGAAGCTGTGGATGGAGCGTATGGCCGCCAAAGGCTGGACCGCGCCAGATTGGCCTACCGAATACGGTGGCGGTGGTTTGGATAAAGGGCAGCACAAAGTTTTAAAAGAAGAGCTGGCGAGTATCAATGCTCGTTCACCGCTAGACAGTTTTGGTATTTGGATGATTGGGCCCGCACTGCTTAAGTTTGGCTCTGAGGCGCTTAAGCAACAGCACTTGCCACCAATTGTTCGCGGTGAGATTCGCTGGTGTCAGGGATATTCAGAACCCGGCGCTGGATCAGATCTCGCGGGCCTGCAATCGAAGGGCGAAGATATGGGCGATCACTTTATTGCCAACGGCCAAAAAGTCTGGACTTCTTACGGCGATAAGGCCGACTGGATGTTCTGTTTGCTGCGCACTGATACTGAAGCCAAAAAGCAAATGGGTATTAGCTTGGTGCTCTTTGATATGGAGACGCCAGGTGTAACGCCGAAGCCAATCAAGCTGATTTCTGGTAGCTCTCCGTTCTGTGAAACCTTCCTCGATGATGTTCGTGTTGAGAAAGATCAGGTGGTGGGTGAGGTCAACCACGGCTGGACTATTGCCAAGTATCTGCTGACCCACGAGCGTGAAATGATTGGTGGTATGGGTGCGGCGGTTGTCGGTGGTGAGAGTCTGAGCCAACATGCCAGTCAAGTAATGGGCCTTGAGCAGGGCCGCATGAACAATCCCATCCTGCGTGCTGACGTGGCGAATTGGGAAATTGATGCCGCCTGTTTTGGCCTTACGGCAGAGCGTGTAACTGACGAAGTTAAATCGGGTCAGGGCGTGGGTGCGACCTCGGCCATGCTCAAGTATTACGGTACCGAACTCAATAAACGTCGATTTGAAACACTGCTAAAGATCAACGGCAGTGATGGCATGGTCTGGGATGGCGAGGCCTCTAATGGTGGCTGGTTGCCGCGCACTTGGTTGCGCACTAAGGGTAACTCAATTGAAGGTGGAACCTCAGAGGTTCAACTCAATGTTATCGCTAAAAATATCCTCGGCCTGGGCTAACAGGCTTTGAGAGCACTCTTTATTAGAGCACTAACAGAATTTTAAGGTACAGAATCATGGCACTAGTTTTAAACGAAGAACAGCAGATGCTCAAAGAGTCAGCGCAGGGTTTTCTTGCTGAATTTGCCCCAGTGGCAGAGTTGCGGAAGCAGCGTGATGCCGGCAGCCAAACGGGTTACGGCGACAAGCTCTGGGCCCAGATGGCGAATATGGGTTGGGCGGCAATTTTGGTTCCCGAAGCCTATGGCGGGCTGGATTTTGGCCATGTGGGTATGGGTCAAATTGTTGAGCAAAGTGGACGCACGCTAACCGCGTCGCCGCTATTTGCCACTGCAGTGCTAGGCGTAACGGCGATTAATATCGCCGGCAACGAAGAGCAAAAAACAGCGTTACTCGGTGCTATCGCCGCGGGTGAAATCACTACGGCGCTGGCGGTTGATGAAAAAATTCATCATGCCCCGACGCAGATTAGTATGACTGCGAAAAAGCAAAACGGCGGCTATGTTTTAAATGGCGCCAAGCGTTTTGTTGCCGATGGCAGCACCGCAGACCAGCTGATTGTTGCGGCTCGTACTGCCGGTGAAACCGGTGACAAAAAGGGCATAAGCCTATTTGTTGTGGATCGCAGCGCAGCTGGGGTTGAGGTGGAACGCACCGAAATGACCGATACACGCAACTATGCAAATATCAGCTTTAGCCATGTTGAAGTGGCTGAAACTGCACTGTTAGGCGAAGAGGGCAAGGGCTTTAAAGCACTCTCTGGAACACTGGATGCGGGCAATGTGTATCTGGCAGCAGAGATGCTCGGTATCTGCCAGGAAAGTTTTGATCGCACGCTGCAATATCTCAAAGAGCGCAAGCAGTTTGGTGTGCTAATTGGCTCTTTCCAGTCATTGCAACATCGCGCCGCGGATTGGTGGAGTCAGGTTGAGCTGTGTAAATCAGTTGTATTAAAAGCTTTGCAGGCGTTGGACAGCGACGATGCTAAGGCTCCGGTGCTTGCCAGTGTGGCCAAGGCTAAGCTTTGCCAAGTGACTGAACTGTCAACTAACGAAGCGATTCAGATGCATGCCGGTATTGGTATGACCGATGAATATGAAATTGGCTTTTTTATAAAGCGAGCACGACCAGCGCAGATGATGTTTGGTGACAATAGCTATCACACCGATCGGTTTGCACTATTGAGCGGTTATTAAGTTAAACAAATAACAATTATTAGGGGCATATCAGAAATGATGCGCCGTTTTGCATTCTGGCTGTATTAGAATGTTTGTCAAATTAAAAAATAGAAAAAACACAATAAGGATTAATACGATGGATCTAGGTATCAGCGAAAAACTCAAGCCCATTCTGGAAGAAGTAACCCAGTTTATTGATTTAGAAATTTTACCTCTAGAGCAGGAATACCACGCAGAAGTCGAGACGGGTGATCGCTGGGCTTACACTGAGCGCCAGACCGAAATTATCGAAAGCTTAAAAGCCAAGGCCAAGGCCAAGAACCTGTGGAACTTCTTCCTCACTCACTACGAGGGTGGCCACGGTCTCAATACGGTCGAATACGCTTATATTGCAGAGCAAACCGGTCGTTCGCACCTGGCACCTGAAGTATTTAACTGCGCCGCGCCGGATACCGGCAATATGGAAGTATTGGCTCGCTATTGTAATGAAGAGCAAAAAGAAACCTGGTTGAAGCCGCTGTTGGCCGGCGAGATTCGCTCTGCCTATGCCATGACTGAGCCTCATGTCGCCTCATCTGACGCCACCAATATCTCCATGAGCTGTGTTGCCGATGGTGATGAGTGGGTCTTGAACGGTGAGAAAATTTGGATCTCTGGTGCTGGTGATCCGCGCTGTAAAATTATGATCGTTATGGTTAACACCAACCCTGACGCACCACGCCATTCGCGTCACTCCCAAGTGTTGGTGCCCTTTAACACCCCAGGTGTAAAGAATCTGCGCCCGATGCAAATCTTCAACAAAGATGACGCGCCTCACGGCCATATGCATATGCGCTTTACCGATGTGCGTGTACCCAAAGAAAATATGATTCTCGGCGAAGGCCGTGGATTTGAAGTGGCTCAGGGTCGTTTAGGGCCCGGTCGCATTCACCATTGCATGCGATCCATTGGCATGGCTGAAGCCGCACTGAAATTGATGATTGAGCGTTCGCTAGAGCGTGAAGCTTTCGGTCGTCCGCTGGCCAAGTTAGGTGGCAATGTGGATATTATTGCTCAGGCGCGCATCGATATTGAGATGACTCGACTGTTGTGTCTCAAGGCTGCATGGCTGATGGACAACGTGGGTACCGACGCGGCACAGCCGTTTATCTCCATGATTAAGGTAGCGGCACCGAATATGGCCCTGAAGATTCTTGATGAAGCCATGCAGATGCACGGCGGGCTGGGTCTCTCTCAGGATACGCCTCTGGCGATCTGGTATGGCGGTCAGCGAACTCTGCGTTTTGCCGATGGTCCAGATGCAGTGCACCGTATGGTGATTGGTCGCCGCGAAATTAAACAATATATGTAAGGAAACAGCATGACGATTAGATATGACGATCAGGTTGCCATTGTCACAGGCTCGGGCAATGGCTTGGGCCGCTCTCATGCCCTGGCATTAGCAGCGCGTGGCGCCAAAGTCGTGGTTAACGATCTTGGCGGTTCGGTAAATGGTGATGGCGTATCCAGTGCTGCGGCACTGGAAACCGTTGCCATGATTGAAGCTGCCGGCGGCGAAGCGATTGCCAATGGTGCCAATGTGGCAAAAATGGATGAAGTTGAAGCCATGGTTGCTCAGGCTGTGGCGAAGTGGGGCCGTGTCGATATCCTGGTCAACAACGCCGGTATCCTGCGCGACAAGAGCTTTGTCAAAATGGGGATGGATGATTTCCAGCTGGTTGTGGATGTTCACCTGATGGGCTCAGCCAACTGCTCGAAAGCGGTTTGGGAACTGATGCGCGAGCAGGGCTATGGTCGTATTGTGATGACCACCTCCTCCAGCGGCATGTACGGCAATTTTGGTCAGGCAAACTATGGCGCAGCAAAAATGGCTGTAGTTGGATTGATGAATACTCTCTGTATAGAGGGTGAAAAATACAATGTGAAGGTCAACTGTCTGTCTCCCACAGCCGGTACTCGTATGTTAGAGGGACTGATCACGGAAGAGCATTCTGAGCTGATGACTGTAGAGTCGGTAACTGCTGGTCTGTTGACTCTCTGCGATGCAGATTCACCCAACCGCTCGATTTTATGTGCCGGTGCCGGTGGTTACGCTCGCACGCAGATCTATGAGACTCAGGGTATTTATCTACCACCAGAACAACAATCACCAGAGAATGTTCGTGCGCAAATCGAAGCTATCGACAATGCTGATGGGCAGGAAGTTCTCGTAGGCGGTTTCCAACAGACCAATAAGTTTATTGCAAAAGCCGTCGATTATTTGGCTGAAAAATAATAATAACACTAGCCCAGGACATAAATATGAAAGCGTTAGTCTGTAATGAGTTTGGCCCCACTGAAAATTTAACTCTTGAAGAGCGCCCGGTACCCACCCCAGGTAAAGGCGAGATTCTGGTTGATATCAAAGCTGCCGGGGTTAACTTTCCCGATGTCTTAACGGTTCAGGGCAAGTATCAATTTAAACCGGAGCTACCCTTTGTTCCCGGTGGCGAAGTAGCGGGTATAGTCACTGCTGTAGGCGAGGGTGTAACCAGCCGCAAAGTCGGTGACAAAGTGGTTTCTACTGTTCAGATCGGTGGTTTTGCAGAGCAGTGTGTGGGTTCTGAACACGGCGCTTTTGCCATGGGTGAAACCATGTCTTTTGAACAGGCCGCGGGTTTTGCAATTACTTATGGCACCTCTTACTACGCCCTAAAGCAGCAGGCCAATATTCAGCCCGGCGAAACGCTGCTGGTCTTGGGTGCCGCTGGCGGTGTGGGTATTGCCACGATTCAAATCGCTAAAGCCATGGGTGCAACAGTGATTGCTGCAGCCAGCACCGAAGAAAAGTTGGATTTTGCCTGTGAAGCCGGTGCTGATTTACGCATTAACTACTCCACTGACAACCTGAAAGACAAGGTCAAAGAGCTTACCGGTGGCAAAGGTGCGGACGTTATCTATGACCCCGTCGGCGGTGACTTCTCCGAGCAGGCCTTTAGAGCGATTGCCTGGGATGGTCGCTTCTTGGTGATTGGTTTCGCTTCAGGTCCGATTCCTAAGATCCCGCTTAATCTTTGTTTGTTAAAGGGTGCTTCTTTAGTCGGCGTGTTTTGGGGTGCTTGGGCAGCGAGATTCCCGCTGGAGTCGCGCAACAACTTTGATGAGTTGATCGCTATGATAGATGGCGGCCAGTTCTCGCCATTGGTCACAGAGGTCTATCCACTGGCAGATTATAAAGATGCCTTTGCCTCGATCTCAGAGCGACGGGCCAAGGGTAAAGTTATCCTGTCGATGGCTTGATCGTTTTACTGATACAAAAAAGGGTCTGCAACTGCAGACCCTTTTTTGTATCTATCGACTAATTATTTACTGTTTATTTAAACCCTACCTCATAGCGAATCAATCGTTTGACAGCACAATTCGATAGCGCGCATCGCCGGTTTTTAAGTGCGCAAATGCCTGATTGATCTCAGTCATGGGAAAGCACTCAACCTGCGGTTTAATATTGTGCAAATTGGCAAAATCTAACATGGTCTCAATCGTTGCAGGGCTGCCCACTGGGGAGCCCGAAACCTCTCTCTGGCCGAGCATCAGCGGAAACATACTGATATCCAAGGGCGCAGTGATCGCACCGACAAAGTGCAATCGACCCTTAGGCTTTAGGGCGTTGAGATAAAGATTCCATTCCAGCTTAACGTTGACTGTAGAAATAATAAAATCGAAAGAACTGGCGGCGTTTTTAAGCGCATTGGGATCCCGTGAATTTAAGGTCTTATGAGCACCCAAATCCAGCGCTTCCTGGTGTTTCGAATCGCTAGAGGTAAAAGCCGTTACTTCGCAGCCCCAGGCATTTAAAAACTGCAGTGCGAGATGTCCAAGCCCTCCAATACCAATTACCGCAACCTTGTCAGTGGACTTGATACCAAACTGAACAATCGGGTTAAACACCGTGATACCGGCGCAGAGAAGTGGGCCGGCGGAGACAGGATCCATGCCCTCTGGAATCACCACCACACTAGAGGCCTGCGCGCGGACCTTTTCTGCGAAGCCACCGTTGTGGCCAATAATGGTACGCACCGCACTGGGGCAGAGGTTTTGATCGCCTGTTTTGCAGGGATGGCAGTGGCCGCAGTAGCCGCTATGCCAGCCTAGACCCACAACTGTGCCAGGCTCTAAGCCATGCACATCGGCACCTTTGGCGGTAATTTTTCCGATAATTTCGTGGCCTGCGACCAGCGGATATTTGGTCAGCCCCCATTCATTTTCCACCATGCTTAAATCGCTGTGGCAGATACCGGAGTGCAGTACGTCCATCTCAACTTCATTGTTTTTGAGATCATCAACTGGATAGCTGTAGGATTCAAATTGTCCGCCCGACTCTAAAATAGCGTAGGCATTAATGGATTTGGCAGTGCTCATGATAGGTTCACTTTTTATTATTGTTATTGATGATTTCTTGGCGTTTTGATGCAAGTTTAAATGATGAATTGACGATAACCAGTGGCCGTTGCAAATGCAAACGCTCACAACTGATTAGCCGATTTTTTTAATGACCGATGGGGCTTGTGGGACAGAACCCAAATACAGGTCCTTTTTAGGGGTTTTTTAGGGGCTTTCTAGGTCCTTTCTAAACAGTTTTTATGCACATTTTTTGTCGAGGATTTATCAGGCTGAGTGGTAATGGTTGGCCACATTGTGGCTGGCCCTATACAATCGTGCCGGCTCCCGCTGCGGCTTTAAAGTAACTGGAATGGGGCGACTGAATTCATTCTTCGATTTAACCTTAACAACTAAGAGTAACATGACGCAAAACGCGCTAGACATTTTAAACAGCCTGTATGGCTATAACAGCTTTCGCGGTCATCAAGCGGACATAATTGAGCATGTTAGTCAGGGCAATAATGCACTGGTGCTGATGCCCACAGGTGGTGGTAAATCGCTTTGCTATCAGATTCCCTCGCTGCTGCGAGACGGTGTTGGAATCATTATTTCGCCTTTAATCGCGCTGATGCAAGATCAGGTAGGTGCGATGCAGCAGTTGGGTGTCAAGGCCGCGTTTTTGAATTCCAGTCTGTCTCACAGCGACCAAAATGAAATTGAGCAACAGCTGATGGCGGGGCAGTTGGACCTGCTCTATATTGCCCCAGAGAGACTGATTCAGCCCTATGTTCTGGATATGCTGAGCCGTTGTCGATTGGCGCTATTTGCCATCGATGAAGCCCATTGTGTCTCCCAATGGGGTCATGATTTCCGATCCGATTACCTGGCCCTAAGTTTACTTGCCGAGCGTTTCTCAGCCATACCGCGAATAGCGCTGACCGCTACCGCCGATATTCGCACCCGCAACGAAATTATTGAGCGTCTTTCTCTGGGCGATGCTAAGGCCTATATCAGTGGCTTTGATCGACCTAATATTCGCTACGCTATCGCCAACAAAACGACCCCGAAAAAGCAGCTGCTGGCGTTCTTGCAACAGCGTAAAAGCGAAGCTGGGATTGTCTACTGTCTGTCGCGCAAGAAAGTTGAAGATACCGCAGAGTGGCTGAGTCAGCAGGGTTACAAAGCCTTGCCCTATCATGCCGGCCTGCCTTCCCAGTTAAGACAGACCCATCAAAATCGATTTCTCCGAGAAGACGGCGTGATTATTGTCGCCACCATTGCCTTTGGTATGGGTATAGATAAGCCGGATGTGCGCTTTGTCGCTCATCTGGATCTACCCAAAAGCATCGAAGCCTATTATCAGGAAACTGGTCGAGCAGGGCGCGACGGTCAGCCCGCCGATGCCTGGATGGTCTATGGTCTGCAAGATGTTGTGCGTCTGCAGCAGATGGCGCAGGGCTCAGATGGCTCAGAACAGTTTAAGCGCGCCGAGCGTCACAAGCTCGATGCCATGCTGGGACTCTGTGAAGTCACTAGCTGTCGGCGCAAAGTGTTACTCAGTTACTTTGCTGACGACGCCCCCAATCAATGTGGTAACTGCGATAACTGTCAGTTTCCCCCTGAGACCTGGGGCGCCACCGAAGCGGCACAGAAGGTGCTGTCCTGCGTCTATCGCACTGGTCAACGCTTTGGTTTGGTGCATGTGATGGATGTGTTGCAGGGCAAAGAAAATGAAAAAGTGCTTCAGCATGGTCATCAACAGCTGAGTACCTTTGGTATTGGCCGCGACACTCATGAAGCTCAGTGGCGCTCTGTGATTCGTCAGTTGGTGGTGAGGGGATTCTTGCGCGTGGATCTGGAGGGTTATAGTGCCTTGCAGCTAACGGATCTCTGTCGGCCGGTTTTGAAGGGTGACCAAGAGCTGCATCTGCGCAAGGAAGAGGTTAAGGCGCCGTCTTTAAAAGGCTCTAAAGGTGGTGGTAAAAAGTCTGCGACCAAGGTTCAGATTGCGCCGGAAGATCAAGAGTTGTGGGATGAGTTGCGCGAGTGTCGCAAGTATCTCGCCGAAGAGCATAATGTGCCGCCCTATGTGATTTTTCATGATGCCACATTAAAAGAGATGTTGGATGTGATGCCTGTGTCTGGGTCGGAGTTATTGACCTTAACTGGGGTGGGCGACAGTAAGTTGGAGAAATATGGTGCGGATTTTATTGAGATAATTTGTCGTTATGCGAAGGCGCGGTAGGCTTAGTTATAGGGTTTTCTGCGCTCGTTTGAAATAAAAAGTCCTATCTTACTCTGGGTGGAATCAAAGGGTTTTTGAGATCCCTCGTCGTTACACTCTGTCGGGATGACAGTTTGGGTGGGGCTGGGTTTTCAACGTCTATGTCACCCTAAGCGGAGCCGAAGGGTCTCATGCAGACCACTCCCAATACTAGAAATATGTTGTGCCGAGCTATTCATCGGTCATTGCGAATAATATAGCTGAGCTGTCGATCCATCCGGCTGCTATTTAGAGCGATCCATCTCGAACCACCCACTTGTCATCTNNCCCACCTGTCATCTCGAACGAATGTGAGAGATCTCAGATCCCTCGGCTTCGCTCAGGATGACAGCCGAGGCCTCAGACTGACAGCAGTGTTAAGGCCTACAATCGCCTGAACGAGATCCTTCGGCTGTGCTCAGGATAACTGGAGCTTAAGCTCCAGTTACCTCAACAATCTGCTGCGCAGCAATCAACTTGCCTTCCTCAGCCGACTTCTGGAATGACTCGATCTGATCGAAGTTCATGTAGCTGTATACCTCTGCCGACATAGAGTCAATCTTGCTGGCATATTCCATATACTCGGCGGGTGTTGGCAGTCGACCCAAGATACCACCGACCGATGCGAGCTCGGCTGAGGTGAGGTAAACATTGGCGCCATCGCCCAGACGGTTGGGGAAGTTACGAGTCGAAGTAGACAGCACTGTAGCACCGGCTAATACACGGGCCTGGTTACCCATGCACAGTGAACAGCCTGGCATCTCAGTGCGCGCACCAACTTTACCGTAGATGTTGTAGTAGCCTTCTTCCATCAGCGTGTGAGCATCCATACGAGTCGGTGGGCAGATCCAGAATCTGGAATCCACTGAACCGGCTTCGTCGAGAAGCTTGCCCGCAGCGCGGAAGTGACCAATGTTGGTCATACATGAACCAATAAAGATTTCGTCTACCTTATCACCGGCAACTTCTGACAATAACTTAGCGTCATCCGGGTCATTTGGACAGCAGACAATTGGCTCTTTAATATCGGCCAGATCAATCTCAATAATGGCGGCGTATTCGGCGTCAGCATCGGCAGCCATCAATGTTGGCTCGGCCAGCCACTCTTCCATTTTGCGTACACGACGCTCTAGGGTGCGCACATCGCCATAGCCTTCAGCGATCATCCAGCGCAGTAGCGTGGCGTTGGATCGCAGGTACTCGGCAACGGAATCTTCGCTCAACTTAATGGTACAACCTGCAGCTGAACGCTCGGCAGAGGCATCGGATAATTCAAATGCCTGCTCAACCGTAAGGCTTTCAATACCTTCGCCTTCAATTTCAAGAATACGACCACTAAAGAAGTTCTTTTTGCCTTTCTTCTCTACGGTCAGCAAACCTTCTTTGATGCCGTAGTAGGGGATTGCATGAACCAGATCGCGCAGTGTAATACCGGGCTGCATTTTGCCTTTAAAGCGCACCAGCACTGATTCAGGCATATCCAGTGGCATAACGCCGGTTGCTGCTGCGAAAGCCACTAGACCAGAACCGCCGGGGAATGAAATACCCATCGGGAATCTTGTGTGTGAATCACCACCAGTGCCCACAGTATCTGGGAGCAACATACGGTTCAGCCAGCTATGAATAATACCGTCACCTGGACGCAGGGAGACGCCGCCACGATTCATAATAAAGTCGGGCAGGCTGTGCTGGGTGGAGATATCAACGGGTTTCGGGTAAGCCGCTGTGTGGCAGAAAGACTGCATTACTAGATCGGTTGAGAAACCCAGGCAAGCCAGATCCTTCAGCTCATCTCGAGTCATTGGACCAGTGGTGTCCTGTGAGCCTACAGTTGTCATCTTCGGCTCACAGTAAGTACCGGGACGGATACCGTTGGTACCACAGGCTTTACCGACCATTTTCTGAGCCAGTGTAAAGCCAGCGTCAGATTGAATCGGTGCTGTTGGATGACGGAAGACGTCTGAAGGAGGCAGATCCATATGCTCGCGAGCACGCTGGGTAAGACCGCGACCAATAATCAAGTTGATTCGACCGTCGGCCTGAACTTCATCGAGAATCACTTCTGATTTGTGTTCAAACTCGGAAACCACTTCGCCAGCTTCATTGAGAATTTTGCCTTCGTACGGGTAGATGGTAATCACGTCGCCATTGGCAATATTGTCGACTGGAGCTTCAAAGACCAGAGCGCCGGCGTCTTCCATAGTGTTGAAGAAGATTGGCGCGACTTTGCTGCCGAAGCAGATGCCGCCAGAGCGCTTGTTGGGAACGCCGGGCATATCTTCACCGAAGAACCACAAAACTGAGTTTGTAGCTGACTTACGAGATGAGCCTGTTCCAACCACGTCGCCGATAAAGGCAACTGGCAGGCCGCGAGCTTTCAGCTCGTCGATTTGGGTCATAGGACCAGTGACACCATGCTCTTCTGGGTGCATGCCGTCGCGAGTCATTTTAAACATGGCGCGGGCATGTAAAGGAATATCAGGGCGCGACCAGGCATCCTGTGCAGGACTGAGGTCGTCGGTATTAATTTCACCAGTGGCCTTAAAGACGGCGACTGTGATGCTTTCGGGGACTGCGTCATTGGCAGTAAACCATTCGGCGTCGGCCCATGATTGCATTACCGCTTTAGCATTGGCGTTGCCGCTATCAGCTTTTTCAGCGACGTCATGGAAGGCATCAAAAACAAGCAATGTGCTCTTTAATTCTTCAGCTGCTTGACCCGCCAACTCTGCATCGTCGAGCAGAGCGACCAATGTGGCGACGTTATATCCGCCGTGCATATTGCCCAGAAGGGTAACCGCAGCGCTGCGATCAATAATCGGTGAGGCGGCCTCGCCATTAACCAAAGCGCTCAAAAAGCTCGCTTTGACATAGGCAGCTTCGTCAACCCCAGGAGGTACGCGGTTGGCAATCAGGTCGAGCAGGAATTCTTCTTCGCCGGCTGGTGGGTTCTTTAATAACTCAACTAGCCCTGCAGTCCATTCTGGATCCAGTGGCTTGGCGGGAATGTTCTGTAATGCTCGTTCTGCGACATGCGCGCGGTAGGCTTCTAGCACGGGGTGCTTCTCCTTTGATCTCAAATTTGATGGTTTAGGGGCCCAGGGCCCCTTATTTAACGAGCGAGATTGTACGTTAATCTGTAGTTTAGTTACAGAATTATGGCTTATAACCACTATTCCTCGGATTGTTATGCTGGTTGTCATTTAAAAACGTTTTTTATCCGCTTTATATCCGGTAACCTGCTCGGGAATTTTCCATGGCACTCCCTATGAATAGTCAAACAGCAGTCAAGCTCGGGCGTCGTTTAAGGCAGTTGGATACTATGCTTAAACAGCGCTATTCGATCATTTGGGACTGCTGTTGTGATCACGGTTTACTGGGTATGTCGTTACTTCAGCGCAAGCTGGCGGATAAGATTGTTTTCGTCGATATTCTCAGTCCACAAATGGCGTTGTTGGAAAAAGATTTACAGGGGCGCTTCTCGGGCGATAACGCTAACTGGCAAGTGATCTGCCAAGATTTAAACGATCTTGAGGTGCCTGAGGTTGAGTCGCAGTTGTTTATTATTGCCGGAGTTGGCGGCAACAAGACCATCCAATTTATTGAGAGCCTCTGCGCCGCTATGCCGAGGCTGCCCTTTGATCTGCTGCTCTGTTCTGTGCATGGCAATTACGCGGTGCGTAAAGTCCTTATTGAGCATGGCTTCTTTTTAAAAGAGGAACAGATTGTCTTTGAGAATAATCGTTTCTATGAGGCCATTTATGTCTCGCAAAGTGGCGGGCAGGCGATTGCAGCCACCGGCAGTGTTATGTGGGATAAAGTAAACCCAAAACATCAGCAGTATTGGCAAAAGACTCTTGACCACTATCGCAAAAAAGCTGCAGCGGACCCAGCTGCCTTTGACTCGATTGTTGCCGATTATGAGGCGCTTCTAATCACAGGCTAACGATTACGAGCTAATATTTAAAAGCTTTTAATTATCAGCTAAGCTTTTCAAACAGAGCTCCTGAAGAGCTAATAAATTATCCCACTTCACAGGTACTCTAGAAATGATCAAACTTTACGGTCTCGAAATCAGTAATTATCACGCGGCGGTCAAAGCCTTTATGCTTGAGAAGGGTTTTCAGTTTGAGGAGGTGGAGATAGCGCCGTCTTATAGCGAGCCTTATATTGAGCTGAGTCCCATGGGCAAGATGCCTTTTATTGAGGTGGATGAGGGTTATCTCAGCGAGACCACTGCGATCTTAGGTTTTCTCGAGAACTGTGTTCCCGACCAGCCCATGACGCCGCCCAACCCCTTTGCCAGCGCCAAAATGTCGGAGCTCCTCAAGGTATTCGAACTTTATGTGGGCAATGAATCTGCCCGTTTAACGGGCTATGTGTTTTTTGGTGCTGAGCTAAATCAGGCGGTTGCCGATCAGGTCAAACCCCTGATGGAAAGAGGCTTGGCTGCGGTTGATCGCCTTGCCAGTTTTTCCCCTTATATGATCGGTAACCAGATTACTATGGTCGATATTTACGCTTATTACATTGTCATGAATGCGCGAATTATTGCCAAGAAAACCTGGGGTTGGAGCATACTATCTGAAGTGGATGGACTGGGTGAGTGGATGCGGATGATGTCGCAGCGGCCGATGATTAAGTTGGTTGATGATCAGCGTAATGTTGCCATCGCAAAGATGTTTGATAAGGCTTAAGTTTTTTAAAGCTTGGACTTTTTCTTTTAAGTTCGCCACCAGCTGGCATGAGATCCTTCGGCTGCGCTCAGGATGACAGGGTCGTTTAGGGTACTCCTTGCAAGGTGCTTTTAGGTCATCCCACCAGAGCGCTCTGCATGTCATCCCGCCAGAGCGCAGCGACGAGGGATCTCAACAATTCCCCAGACTACTGAAGAAATGCCACTGAGGTGTCATCACCGATCAGATAATCATTGCCGTCCGCCACAACCACAAACTCAAAGCTAATTGCAGAGCCTCCAGCTGGCAAGCTCAGGTCTACAGGGTCAATATTGAAATCGCTCTGCAGGGCAGCAATAGTGATTTCTCCATAGGCTGTGGTTACCCAATTTCCAGCGCTGTTAGACCCTCGTATTTCATACAAAACATTTAGAGAGGCAGCGTTTGAACCACTCCGTGAAACACGGATATTGCCATTATTTTCCTGTACTGCTGACACTTGCATACGATTAGTGATCAGACCTTTCTGCAGTTTAATTTCCACTGGATTAATGCCGAGCATATAGACATTGTCGTTGTCATACATGCTAAAGCTGGCGATATAAAAATTGCCTTTGCTGTCCCAGGAGTCATAACCGGTTATAAAGGCTTCGGCCGCCGCGGCATCGTCGAGATCGTTTAGTTTAAGCAATTCAAAGGAACTGCCGGTGGCTATATCGTACTCATAGATCGCGTTGGGCTGTGGACCGTCACTGAGACCAATATAGATCTTTTTCTCATCGGCAGAGAGTTGGAAAATCCAGGTCTTTAATGAGCTGGAAAAATTCGGCCGGCCGAGAAATTTCCAGCTCGCAGCGGCGTCGTTAAAGCGATAAATATTGCCCTGGTCATCGCTGGTATAGAGATTTTTGTGCTCGCGATCCCACTGACCAACTTCCATTGAGTTGGGGCCCTGAAGCTCAAACTCTGGCAGCTCTCCAAAGCCTGTGGCTGGATCGTAATACCAGACATGATCAAAAACTGCGGAAGACTCACCTTTATTCCACTGACCTCTCGACGATCCGCCGGTAATATAGACCCGGCCCCGTGAGTCCACCCACATAAAGCGGTTGGTGTAGAAGTAACCAGTCCACTGAGAAGGATTGCCCAGTACCCTAGTGGTGCCTGACGCAATGTCATAACGCACCAGTTTATTCTCTGGAATCGACATGCCATAGAGTAGGTTGTTCACCGGATCTATTTGAATAGTGGCTAACTGAAGTGTCTCTGCACCGACACCATTGGCCTCTGAGGCGCTCAAATCATAGAATCTATTTTGGCTGATTTTGTAGCTGTACCAGTGAAAGCCTCTGGTGGTGCGGAAACCATCGTCCATTCCGGACTTGTCCAGCGTGGCCACATAGACTTGGCCATCGTGATAAATCGGGCGGGTGTGAAACTTCTCTGCGGTTTCGCCATTTTCCCAATTGTCAGCCGCTTCAGATGCGGTGCGCGCATCGCCAATCCAGCGCACTGTATTATCGGATTGATACATACGGTAGAGCATGGAGTTGGTCTGATGGTCATGGCCAGAGATATAGATTTCACCGCTGGCATCAGAACCCACCGCGAGCCAGCATTGATCGGGACGGTCACCGTCTGGAGAATTGGGCAGCTGCCAAATATTGACACCAGGAATCTTGCCTGCGCGAGCCGAATCAGATTGGGCTGATAGGGGATCAGGCTGCTCTGTTACTGGTTCCTCTTCAGGCTCTTCAATTGTTGGTTCTTCAATACCAGGCTCTTCAATACCAGGCTCTTCAATACCAGGCTCTTCAATAATAGGCTCTTCAATAACGGGCTCTTCAATTACCGGCTCTTCAATTACCGGCTCTTCAATCACAGGTTCGTCGGTTACGGGCTCTTCAGTAACCGGATCTGGAGTTGCAGATGAACCGCCACCACCACAGGCCATCAAGGCACTGCATAGGACGATCAGACTGAACTTTCGGGCACTGCAAAGTATGCCGACTAAGGCAAAGAGCTGTGAACTAGATAGCATAGATTTTTCTCTGGTTTTTTATTTTTTTAATTTAGTTGACTGGTCTGCGAAGAGTGCGCCAATAGCTCAGGCAGCGCAAAGCTAAAGCGCTAATCAGGGCAAGCGATGCGATGAAAGTGGCGGCTGCTTGCCAAAGGGGCTTCGGATGGAGTCCAGGGTTAATCAACAGCCTTTTATTCCGACAGAACGCAGGGACTAGGGATCTCGAGATCTCTCACATGCGTTCGAGATGACAGGCTGGGGGTTTGCAGCGCCAGGTTTGCAGTTCGTAGTCACACTTCCCGCTTTGTCACACCTTCCGCTATGTCACATTTCCCGCTATGCCAACCTCCTGCTCTGTCATCCTGAGCGCAGTCGAAGGATCTCCTGCAGACTAGCTCAGGGCTGGCCAGTGTATTCGAAATGACAGGCTGCGGGTTCGCAGTGACAGGTTAACGGCTCGTAGTGACACCGCCTCCCAATCTGTCATCCTGAGCGCAGTCGAAGGATCTCAAACTTGTCACTGAACGTACCACTTTCCAGACCCTGCCAAACAGGGCAGAATACCTGCCAAACTAGAAAGGAACTTCTATGCGACTCATTATTGGTATGTCAGGCTCCAGCGGTGTTATTTACGGCATTCGCATGTTGCAGATGCTCACCGACAAACCCGAAATTGAAACTCATCTGGTGATGAGTCAAGCGGCGCGTATGAATATTGGCATCGAAACTGACTGGGCCGTAGAGGATGTTGAGGCCCTGGCGGATGAAGTGCATAACAACAAGAATATCGGCGCCACCATTGCCAGCGGATCATTTAAAACGGCCGGCATGATCGTAGTCCCCTGTTCTATGAAAACTCTCTCAGGAATTGTTAATTCCTATGCTGATAATCTGCTGATTCGCGCCGCCGATGTGATCCTCAAGGAGCGCCGCAGACTGGTGATTGTGCCCCGTGAGTCGCCCTTACACACCGGCCACTGTGAACTGATGTTTAAGGCCAGCCAATACGGTGCGATTATTTGTCCACCCTCTCCGGCGTTCTATACCAATCCTCAAAGCGTGGACGATATTATCAATCACTCTGTGGCCCGGGTGTTGGATCTATTTGATATTGAAACTGCAAGCCTGAAACGCTGGCAAGGGCAGGGCAGTTAATGGCAGCTGATACGTCCCCCTTAAAGGCGTTTCTGCAATCTGAATCGGTGCTGACTCTCTCGGTTAACGACGATCAAGGGCCTTGGACTGCGCCAGTTCTCTATGTGGCTGACGAGGATTTAAACCTCTATTTTCTCTCCTCTTCCTCGACCCGACATATTGCCAGCCTGCCGGAAGATGGCTGTATTGCGGCGTCAATTTACAGTGACTATAAGGGCGATTGGTTGGGAATCTGTGGCGTGCAGATGGCGGCTGATATCAGTCAGGTTGAAGAGACCGATAGAGCTGCTGCAGCGGCGCGTTATTTTAAGCGTTACCCGGAAGTGAAGGCATTGATTGATAATCCGGCCAATGAGCAGGAAAAGCGCATTGGCGCGGCCTTTGGCAAGAGCCACTTTTTTCGGGTAACGCCGACCTTTTTACGCTTTATCAATAATGCCGATGGTTTTTCATCGCGCAATGAATGGCGTTTCTAGTCCTTTTTCAATAGGACTATTCCTCTAGATTAAACAGTTTGGTATTGCCCCCTCGAGCGACCAAATTTTCTGTGCGCGTGCGCTCGCTTAAAAACCACAGCAACCAATGGTAGCTGTAATCCTGGTCCCGCTGAGGCCATTCAATCAACGGGATAATACTCCCAGAGCGTTTTGCTATGGCCTGCCTTAGGCTTGAGCTATCAGCATTTAAACTATTGGCGACAATCGCCTCCACCTGATTATTCTGAATCAACTTCCCAAGACCTTCGAGAGCCGTAAGTTGTAGTAGCTGATTAGGCAAACCGGCGTTGAGATAGTTATTTTGCAGACTTGTTAGTGCCTTTTGATGAACGATGTAGGCCGCCACAATCACTGGGCAGCCACAGAGTAGGGCGCTGGCAATTTGCTTCTCTGCATCGGCCAAAAAATCTTGCTGGGTAACAATAAGTATCACCACACCTCGGCCTTGGACCGATAGTCGATTGTCTTCGCCAGTGGGTCCCGGCAGCTCTATGGGGTTGGCCAGCTTTTCTCTAGCCACAGCATCAATCTGCTGCAGCCATGACTGATCTGTCACCACCTGTTGCAGAATAATCAGTCGCGAGTCGATTGACGTGGATTGCCAGTTTTTCAGTGCCTTTTGGGCGCAGGATACTGAGGCTCCATGATCTGTTTCAGGTGTATTGATGGCCACTTCAAATGATCGGCCTGCAGTCTCAGGAATATCTGCACGAGAGAAGCGCAGCATATAGTTGGGACCACCGGCTTTTGGCCCTGTGCCGGATAGCCCGCGACCACCAAAGGGATTGACCCCAACCACCGCGCCGACCATATTGCGGTTGATATAGGTATTGCCGGCAATGGTGTTGCTAAAGACCTTCTGGGCAAAGGCTTGGATGCGACTGTGAACGCCGAGGGTGAGGCCAAAACCGGTGTTATTGATCTGTTCAATCACATCCCCGAGCTTATCCGAATCAAAGCGCACCACGTGGAGTATGGGTCCAAAGACCTCTTCTGTAAGCAGGTCGAGGGAATCAATTTCAAAGGCGTGGGGTGCGACGAAGCTGCCGTTTTCACAGTTGCTGCCCAGCTCAACCTTGGCGATAAATTTTGCCTCTCTGTGCATGCGATCTATGTGGGCCTGCAACTCTTTTTGCGCCCCAGAGTCGATCACTGGCCCCAGGTCGCTGCTTAAGAGGCGCGGGTCGCCGGCGTTCAGTGATGCCATGGCGCCTTTGAGCATATGCAGCACATCCTCAGCGATATCGGATTGGATAAATAACACACGGAGGGCCGAACAGCGCTGCCCAGCACTTTGGAAGGCCGACATAATCACGTCGTCCACCACTTGCTCGGGGAGGGCGCTGGAGTCGACCACCATACAGTTTTGACCGCCGGTCTCTGCGATAAAGGGAATAGGTGCGCCGCAACGCAGGGCCAGTTGTTGATTGATATATTGAGCGGTGCCAGTGGAGCCAGTGAAAGAAATACCGGCAATGCGACTGTCGCCGAGCACTAGATTGCCAATCTGCGAGCCGCTGCCGAGCAGTAGCTGCAATGCTGCGCCGGGCACTCCGGCCTCATGAAACAAACGCACTGCATAGGCTGCAATCGCCGGTGTTTGAGCTGCGGGTTTATCCAGTACCGTGTTGCCCGCAGCCAGAGCCGCGGCGATTTGGCCTACGGTAATGGCGAGGGGAAAGTTCCATGGACTGACGCAGAAGAATACCCCGCGTCCAGTTAAGCCCTGTAACGATTTGGCTTGCACTGCATAGTAGCGGCAGAAGTCGATGGCCTCGCGCACTTCAGAGATGCCATCATTAACTGTGCGGCCGCCCTCAAGGCTAATAACGCCAATGAGCTGACCAAAATCTCTCTCCATTAAGTCCGCGACTTTCTCGAGAATCGTTGCTCGTGCGCCATGACCCACGCCATTCCAAGCTGGATAGGCTCGATTGGCAGACTCTAAGGCGTGGAGAATATCTTTATCATCGACTCGGGCGCTGTGGCCAATCAGCTGAGTTTGATCGTTTGGGCTGTAGCTGGGTATCAGTTCTCTGTCCAAAGCCACGCCGTCAACGATCGGTTGTGACAGCAGCTGTGGAGTTTTGGCAACCTCGGCTAAGAGCTGCTCGGCTTCCAGTATTGAATCCAGATCTATGCCAAGGGCATTTTTACGATCTTCCCCTACAGCGCTAAATATCTCTGGGGGCACAGGAATACCTTTGTGCTGGTAGGGGAAGCAGCTATTGACCTGCTTGCGGTTATCGTCGAGCAGTTCTGTTACTGGCGTCTGTTCATCGAGGAAGCGATTAACAAATGAACTATTGGCGCCATTTTCCAGTAGTCGTCGCACCAGGTAGGGAAGCAGATCACTATGGTTGCCGATGGGAGCATAGACGCGCACTGAAACGGTTTTGGCCGCGGCCTTTCTCAGGTTGTTATAGAGAATATGGCCCATGCCATGGAGCCGCTGAAACTCAAAATTACGGTCCCCGGCAATATTGAGAATCATGCTTGCGGTATAGGCATTGTGGGTGGCAAATTGCGGATAAACAGCGTCCTGGGCATCGAGTAGTATGCCGGCACAGTGCTGATAGCAGAGATCGGTATTGGCTTTGCGGGTGAACACTGGATAGCTGGTAAGACCCAGTTCCTGAGCATGTTTTATCTCGGCATCCCAGTAGGCACCTTTAACCAATCGCACCATCAAACGACGATTAGTCTCACGGGCTAGGCCGATCAACCATTTGGCCGTATCCGGAGCGCGCTTCTGATACGCCTGCAGAACAAAGCCGAGTCCCTGCCAGCCGTTGAGATCCTTGTCTTTGGCCAGAGCTTCAAAGATATCCATGGAGATGTCGAGCCTGTAGGCCTCCTCAGCATCTATGGACAGACCTAAGTTGTATTTCGCAGCCTGCACACAGAGCTGCTTAATACGCGGCAGCAATTCGCCCATTACTCGTTTATGTTGCGCAAAATAGTAGCGCGGATGAAGCGCTGAGAGTTTTACCGAAATACCATTGGCGCTGTGCACATCAGAGTCATTGGCGCTCTGACCAATACTGTCAATGGCACTGGCATAGGCGGCCAAATAGTTACCGGCATCTTCATCGGTGCGGGCACCTTCGCCGAGCATATCAAAGGAAAATCTAGTTTCAGCATCGTTTTTTTTGGCGCCGCGTTTAAGACCTTCTTTAATGTTGCGGCCCAGCACATACTGACCGCCCATTATTTTCATTGCCTGCATCACTGCGGCGCGAATAACCGGTTCTCCCGCACTGGCGGTGAGTCGCCTGACCCAATTGTCAGTGTTTTCAGTGATCTCTGCATCGAGACTCACCAACTGGCCGGTCAGCATCAGGCCCCAGGTGGAGGCATTCACAAACAGGGACTTGGAATTATTGCGATGGCTATTCCAGTTACCGGCCTTAATCTTCTCGGCGATTAGGCGATCCGCGGTTAACGCATCCGGCACTCGCAGCAGTGCTTCGGCAAGGCACATCAGCGCGACGCCTTCGGCATTAGAAAGCCCAAATTCGAGTAAAAAAGCATCCAATATTCCGCTGCTGGATTTGTCTGCGCGACACTGAGTCACCAGCTCTCGAGATTCCTGCAAAATCCGCTCCCGAGTTGCTGCAGAGATTTGATTGCTGTGCAGTAATTGCGTGACGGCCTGATGCTCATCCTGATGCGTTGTCTGACGGATTTTATTGCGCAGTGCAGTCTGATTCATCTGTGCCTACCTGATTATTGTTCAATTTAAGATATGGCATTTTCAAATAAAAACTGCAGTATATGTCTCTATAATTCGGTTTAATCCAGTTTAATAATCTGCTAATTTAGTTTTTGTAGATTAATATGCTAATAACGATATCTGGCTTTTGGTGCCTTGAGTGGAGTGCTAAAAATGAAAACAGTGACTGATCTGGATCGTACCGATCGACGAATTCTCACACTATTGCAGCGTCAGGGGCGCATCGCGAATGTGGATCTGGCAAAGCTGGTCAATCTGACGCCCACACCCTGCCTTGAGCGGGTTAAGCGCTTGGAGAAAGAAGGTTTTATTACCCAGTATGTTGCGTTGCTAGATCCAGTCAAAGCCAATGCTGCACTCTGTGCCTATATCGAGGTGCAGCTGTCCAGCACCACCACAGAGGCAATTGCGCTATTTAATCAGCAGATACTCGACTTGGAAGAGGTGTCGGAATGTCAGATGGTGGCGGGGGGCTTCGATTATCTGATCAAGATTAGAGTGGCAGATATGCAGGACTATCAGCGTTTTTTGGGTGGCAAGCTATCTGCAATTAAAGGTATCAGCCAGACCCACACCTATGTGGTGATTGAGGATGTGAAGTCGGAAACGGCGATTAAGATTAATCCCTAATCCGGAGTTGGCGTTACAAATAGACCCGTGGAACCCGTTCTGGCATGCGGGTTAGCAGTTCATAGCCAATGGTGTCGCAGTAGCTAGCCACTTCATTGACCGGTAACTCGGGGCCCCAAAGCACTGCTTTATCACCAATCGCAACCTCACTTAAGGCTGTGACATCCACAGTAATCATATCCATGGAAACACGTCCCACCAGCGGGCAGCGAATACCGTTTATCAGCACCGGCGTGCCATTAATAGCATTGCGTGGATAGCCATCGCCATAGCCAACGGTAATTGTGGCAATGATGGATTCGCGCTCAGCGGTCCAGTTGGCGGTGTAACCCACAGATTCCCCAGCGGCAATTGTGCGCAGAGAAATCACCGCCGATTCAAATGACATCACCGGCTTCAGTTGATCGGCATTTTCTTGGGCCACTGCAAAGGGCGAGTTGCCATAGAGCATATAGCCCGGGCGCTGCCATTCACGCTGGGCTTTGGGCCAGGCCAAAATGGCGGCTGAATTGGCTAGGCTCTGCAATGCAGTAACCGGCGCACAGGCTTTAAAGGTCTGGATCTGCTTTAGGGTCGAGTCACTGTTCAAATTATCGGCACAGGCAAAGTGCGAGGTAAACACGATCGGCTGACTAATATTGCGGCTGCTATTGAGGGTTTTATAGATATCGGCAATTTCTCCGGGCTGAAACCCGAGGCGGTGCATACCGGTGTCAACGCCGAGCCAGACGTTTAAAGGTAGTGCTAAATCGGCATTGAGAATCGCCTCTTTTTGCTGATGATTTTCGACCATCACCCAAAAGCCTTTGGTGGCGGCTAATTTCAGTTCAGTGGCTTCAAAGGTGCCTTCCAGTAGCAGTATTGGTTGTTTGATACCGGCGTCTCGTAATTCCAGCGCTTCTTCAATGCAGGCGACGCCAAAGGCAGGTGCAATATCGCTAAGCGCCTGAGATACCTTTATCGCACCATGGCCATAGGCATTGGCTTTGACCATGGGAATGGTTTTTGATTTTGGTGCCAGAGATTGCGCCAACTCATAGTTGTGGCGCAGTGCCTGCAGATCAATAACCGCTTTGGTGGGTCTGGACATGGCGCTACCTGTTTTTCAAATAGAATAGCAAAATCTAGTAATCAAATTTTGCGGCGGAGTAGAGGGTCTGAGCCGCCAGCCAGATATCGCCAATGTTGCCATCGCCGACCGGCTTGCCGTCGATCTCAGTGATCGGTGCTATTTCTTTCGAGGAACTGGTAATCCACACTTCATCGGCATTGGCCACTTCGTCCATGGTAACCGTGCGCTCTTCCACGCTTATCTGGCCATCATTGCGCAGCACATCTATAACGATTTGGCGGGTGATGCCCGGGAGTTTTTGATTGTCTAAAAGGGGCGTAATCACGCTGCCGTCTTTAACAATAAAGACATTGCAGGCACTGGCTTCGGTTAGCTGATTGTCGGCATTAAATAACAGTGTTTCATCACTGCCCTGTTCGTAGCCATGCTGAAAGTGCAGCACATTGCCCAGCAACGCCGTGGATTTAATCTGGCAGCGTTCCCAGCGCAGGTCGCGACTGGTGGAGACTTTTTTGGCTTTAACTTTGCTCTTGTCGGCTATGGGTGGTGGAGCGATCTCAAAGGTGTAAGCAAAAATTGTTGGCGCAATATTCTCAGGAAAAGCATGAAAACGTTTGTTGTCTGTACCACGAGTCACATGGAGGTAGAGCCCCAAATTGCCTGCGCCATTCTCGGCGATCAAGCGATTGCACAGTTGTGCCCAGTCTTCAGCTGACCAGTCGAGCTGGATACCGATCGCCTCGAGGCCGCTTTTCATGCGCGCAATATGGGGTGCAAAACCGACCATTTTTCCAGCGTAAGAGGGCACCACTTCATAGATGCCGTCACCGAACAAAAATCCGCGATCCATCGGGGAAATTTTGGCCTGTTCTATTGGCATATATTGGCCATCTAGAAACGCAATGCTCATATTGATACCTTGTCGGGCTGTGGCAAACTTTTACTTTGATTTATTTTTTGGCTGTTTTTTTGATTAGGCCGGTTCTTAAAAAATGGTATCAGCGGGGTGGATTTCACGCAAAGTAAATTCATTGTTATCACCGCTTTATTCTCGACTAATCAGGTGTTTTATAGGGCTGATACGGTGAATGTCGAGAAAAAACCCTGCTACTGGCAAAATCCACCTAATTTTCTCAGGTCCTCAATCAATTTTTCGCTAATATCCGCGCTTAAGCCATCCTCAGTTAGGCTGTTCTCTCGGGTTACGCCATCGACACTGCCGCGGGCTGAGAGATATTGCAGCGTGGCCAAATTATCCCAGCCGAGCAGCATATCTCGCTGCCTTAGTGCAGACAGCATGGCGATTAAACCATGAGCTGCCCAGTTGGAAACATCGGCAATAAGCAGTTCATCACAGCGCGTCGCCGAGGGAACAATATCCAGTTGCTCGATTGTGCTAGCTATATTGCCCATGCCAATTTCATTGCCACCATCGCCAATGGCAATAGTCGGGCAGCTGGCTGTACTTAAAAAATAATCGAAGCTGGCACAGGCGGGGCTGATATTTTCACCGCGCATATTGTAATACTGGCCATCCGCGGCCATGCCTGGGCGCTCAATGGAAATAACCAGAGAGGGCTGGTAGTGCTGCAGCGTTTTTGCTGCCTCGAGCTTGCTGACGGCGGGTTCGCCTACACTGATTTTGTGTACTCGAAAGTCACTGGCGATGGCGTCCGCCAGCGGTGCGCCGCAGATCAGTACCGGTTCCGCACCCAGCGTTTCCAGCGCGCTGTAGAGAGCGATAGCCCCAACTGGACCATCGGTTTCATAGGTGCCGGCTACCGGAAAGCCGGTGCCAATTAAGACAGTGCCCCTAGCCCTTAGCAGCAACTGTGCGGCGCGCAGATAGTAGCCTGGAAGCAGAGCTTGCTGCAGTGTTTGCATACCTCGGGGATTGCGTGCCACCAAGAGGTTTTCGATCTCGATGCTGAGATTAAGAAGTGGATTATCCACCTTCCTCACCTTTTTGATCTTTTTCATCGTCGTCGAAATCTGTCGTTAGAGTCTCTAACACAGCGTCATTAAAACGCTGTTGACTAAGTAACAGTGCATTGTGCGCTTGCTCAATGCTGATAGCCTCAAAGCGAACAGAGCCTCCGGGTAAAAGCTGTGCGAGTTTGCCAAGATCCAGCGACAACACCGAGCCAAGCTTGGGGTAACCGCCAATGGTTTGGCGGTCATTGAGCAGAATAATGGGCTGACCATCTGCCGGGACCTGAATAGCACCGAGGCAAATACCCTCTGAGAGAATCCCGTCCAGCGTCGATTGAATTGCTGGACCCTTAAGCCTAAAGCCCATTCGGTCACTGCTCTCGGTAACGCGATATTCAGAGCTGAAAAAGCGCTGTTGACTAACCGTGCTAAAAGCCTGCTGCTGATAGCCCAGTATCACTCTCAGTAGCGCGCTGTTATCAGCGTAATCTGGGCGTTGATTCTCGGGGACACGCAGCTGTTGTCTCGCTGGGTTTGCCGAGCAGGGCAATAGATCGCCAGCCTGCAGCGCTGTGCCATCGCAATGCAGCCCACCGAGCGCTTCCCGCGGCACTGTGGCGGCACTATTGAAAATCGGTTTAATGGTAAATCCACCGGCAACGGCTAAGTAGCTGCGACTGCCGGATAGGGCAAATCCCAATTCGATTCGATCGCCGACTTTTAGCGGATGACTCTGCCACAGCTCTCGGGTCTGACGGTTGATGCTAAATGGAACAGTGGCACCTGTTATGGCTATGGTGGTATCCACAGTCGCCTCTAAAATCAGCCCGCCAACAGTGACCTCTATGGCCGCCGCTGAAAGCGGATTACCACAGAGTCGGTTAGCCCAGTGAAAGGCCTGGGGGTCCATGGGGCCGCCGCTAGTGAGTCCGATGCCGTGGTGGCCGAAGCGACCGGCATCTTCGATCAAGCTAAAGATGCCCGGCTGAATAACCTTTAAGCCACTGCTCACAATAGGCCACCCATATCCAGGTAGGTCTCTCTGTCGATCGCCTTAAAGCGGACTCGATCACCCACCTGAACCGGCATACTCGGCTCGAGGCTAGGATCAAACATCAGCTGCGGGCAGAGGCCAATAAGATTCCAACCACCGGGAGATTCAGCTGGATAAACGGCGGTCTGACGATCGGCAATCGCCACTGCGCCGCGGGGGACTTTTTGCCTTGGAGTGGCGAGTCGCGGCGCGGCTATCCGCGGGTCAAGCTCGCCGAGATAGGCAAAGCCTGGAGCAAAGCCAATGGCATAGACTCTGTACTCGGATTGTTGGTGGATAGTGATAACGTCTTCAATGGTGAGGCCAGCATTGTCGGCCAGCGACTGTAGGTCGGGTCCCGATTCGATGCTGTAGTAAACCGGCAGTGTCACCAGACTAGCTGATTGGTTGCTATCGGGATCAATTGGCGTGTTTAGTGCATTGCGAATTGCTTTGCGCACGGCATGATGATCGGTTTTAAAAGGGTCATAGATCACTAGCAGAGACGCGTAGGAGGGCACCAGATCAACCAATGTGTCGTCGAGGATAATGCGCAACTGTGACGCGGTTGCGGCTATCTCGGCTGCAATTGCTTCGCTGGGTGCGTCGCCAAAATAAACGATTAGAGCGTTCTCTCCGGCAATGGAGATTGTCCGCTGAGGCGCCATTAGCAATTGATTAACTGTCGAATTTCTTGGATGGCTTGCACGCCTTCCATATTATCGCCGTGGACACAGAGAGAGTCGGCTTGCAATTCAAGGCGATGGCCACTAACCGTAGTGACGCAGCCTTCGGTTTTAAGTTGCTCTACCTGTGCGAGCATTTTTTCACGGCTGTGAACTGCACCCTCTATGGCCCGTGAGAGCAGGGCGCCATTATCGTCGTAACAGCGGTCGGCGAAGGCTTCAAAAATAACCTCTATGCCAAACATCTTGGCCTCTTCGCGATGAATTTCGGCATCAGGTGTCGCCTGCAACATAAAGGCAAGGGGCAGGTGTGATTCGGCAATGGCTTCCATTACGGCGCTGCGAATATGGCCATTGGCCATCATATCGTTGTAGAGCGCACCATGAGGTTTGACGTAGGTGACTGGCACACCCAGGTCTGTTGCCATACCAGTGAGTGCGGCAATCTGGTATTGAACTGTGGCGATGATTTCGATGGCCGGTAGTTTCATCGAACGACGACCAAAGCCGGCAAGATCGGGATAGCTGGGGTGCGCGCCGACAATCACATTATTGCGCTTGGCGGAGAGCAGCGTTTTTTTAATTACCACCGGATCGCCGGCGTGGAAGCCGCAGGCGATATTGGCTTGATCTATGAAGGGCATAACCTGGTCGTCGAGGCCCATGGTCCACGCGCCGAAGCTTTCGCCGAGATCGCAATTTAATAGTAGTGGCATAGTGTTTTCCTGGATGCTGCTAGTTTTTTGTTTGTGTGCTTCGGACTCTGCCATTCTGCAAGAGGATCCTTCGGTTCGCTGCGCTCTCTCAGGATGACAGGGTGGAGTGTTATCCTGAGCGCCTAACGTGTAATCCTGAGCGCAGCCGGAGGATCTCCCTCCTATGGCTGCAATCCCATCGGATCACCGATTATTCAACCGTTACCGCAAGCTCACTATTCTTCAAATCAGTCACCAGCATACAGCCTGGACTATGGGTTATACAAAAAGGCAACTTAGCCGCCTCCAAGGCAACCTGAGGTGTCACACCACAGGCCCAAAACAAAGGTAATTCGCCTTGTTTAATCGTCACCGCATCACCAAAATCCGGGCGATTAATATCAGCAATCCCTATATGGTCCGGATTAGCATAATGTACCGGCTCACCGTGCACCGAGGGAAAGCGCTGACAAATTTCTGCAGCGCGCAGCGCCTCCTCTGGTACAAAAGGTCTCATGCTGACAACCATCTTTCCCGCAAAGGGGCCAGCAGGGGTGCAGTCTATATTGGTTCTGTACATGGGCACATTGACCGCTTCACTGATATTGCGTACCTCAAGTCCATCAGCAATTAACGCCTCCTCAAATGAAAAGGAGCAGCCGAGCAAAAAAGCCACCAAATCATCCCGCCACAGGGAGGATATATCCTTGACTTCACTGACCACCTGGCCGTGTTCAAAAACCTTATAGCTTGGTATGTCAGTGCGAATATCAATATCTTCCCCCAGTGTTGGCAGCCTAAAGTTACCGGGTTCAGATGTTGCAATCAGCGGGCAGGGTTTCGGGTTAGTTTTGCAAAACTGTAGAAAATCCGCTGCGGAATCAGCGGGCAGAATCACTAGATTGCACTGCACATAGCCGTGGCAAAATCCTGAGGTATTACCCTTGTGCTGGCCGCTGCGTATTTGCTGGCGCAGCTGTTGTGGTGAGACTGTCTGTTCAGTGCTGGTGATGGACTTTGACATAAGCAACTCCAACTGTTGTCTGCTGAGTTTAACAAAGCTACAGCGTTAACTCATTAACCGTAGCAGGGTAAATTTAGCGCCAGTGTTTGGCCCAGCTATCGAGCACCAACTCTGAATACCGGTACTGTCCATAGCTGCCATTGTAGCGGGCTAGTGCGTCAGCCAGCCGGCCCTTTTCCCTGTCTAGATAGTATTTAAGAATAGTGCAGCCGTAGCGCAGGTTAGTTTGGATATTGATCAAATTGTCTTCTGGGCGTCCGATTTCATGCTTCCAAAAGGGCATTATCCGCATCATGCCTTGGGCACCGGCGGAGGAGACCGCATAGCGATCGAAGTGACTTTCCACTTCAATTAACGCGAGAACAATTTCGGGAGAAAGCCCCGCCCGCGAGGCTTCGCTGTGAATAAGTTTGAGTAAGGATATGCGCTGGACTGGATCTTTGGCTAAACGAGCGAGCACTGGATCCTTTTCTACAAGCCATACTTCGGCATCATATTGATCGCCAAAACTATTGGCTTCGGCAGCGGCTTGCTTGAGCAGAGCCAAGAGTGCCGGATCGGCAGCGGGTTTTTCTTCACTCGAGACAGTGACCGAAATAGAGAGCAGAAGCAGGGCCACAGCAATCCACTGTGGCCATAGCAACAGGTTACTTAGCCGCGAGTTACTTAGCCGCGAGTTACTTGGCGATGTTCTCGGCAATAAAATCATCCAGCTTATCCATAGCTATATGTTGATTTTCGGGTTCCAGGCGATTGCGGTATTCAACATTGCCATCGGCTAAACCTCGATCGCCAATAACGATTCGATGGGGAATGCCGATCAGCTCGATATCCGCCAACATGCCACCGAGGCGAGCTTTGGGCTCGTCCATAAACAGTACTTCATAACCGGCACTAACAAGCTTGCTGTAGATTGTCTGGCAGGTCTCGGCGACCCGTTCAGACTTATGCATGTTGATTGGCACAATGGCGACTTGAAACGGTGCAATCGACTCCGGCCAGATAATGCCATTATCATCGTGATTCTGCTCAATGGCTGCGGCAACAATACGACTGACACCTATACCATAGCAGCCCATAGACATGGCGCGGTCTTTGCCATTTTCGTCGAGTACAGTGGCTTTCATAGCTTCGCTGTATTTGGTGCCGAGCTGGAAGATATGACCCACTTCAATACCGCGCTTAATTTCTAATACGCCACGACCATCAGGGCTCGGATCGCCAGCCACTACATTGCGAATATCGGCAATTGTGAATTCGCCGCAGTCGCGCTGCCAGTTAACGCCGGTCAGATGATAGCCATCGCGATTGGCACCGCAGACAAAGTCGCTGAGCTGCGCGGCCCAGTGATCCACAACGATTGGCAGATTGAGATTGACCGGACCAATGGATCCCGGTGAGCAGTTCAAAGTGCTTTTAATCTGTTCTTCAGTGGCGAAAGTCACTTCAGTTTGCAAACCGAGGGCCCGCTGAGCCTTTACTTCATTGAGTTCATGATCGCCGCGGATCATCAAGCCATAGAGCTGAGTTTTGCCTTCTTCGTCTTCGGCGCTAACAATTAGCGCTTTAAGCGTTTGCTCAGCGCTGGTGTCGATAAAGTCGCAGAGCTGTTTAATCGTGTGCACGCCGGGGGTGGCCAATTCGGCCAGGGTTTCTGTGGCGGGTAGGGCAGCTTCACTGGGTGCCAGTGCATCGGCTTTCTCTATATTTGCGGCGTAATCACTCTCGCTGGAAAATACGATGGCATCTTCCCCAGAATCGGCCAGTACATGAAATTCATGGGAAACACTGCCGCCGATGCTGCCAGTGTCGGCCAGCACAGCGCGATAGACCAAGCCGGTGCGATCGAAAATCGTCGAGTAGGTCTGATACATCAGGTCGTATGTCTCTTGCAGAGATGCGCTGTCCACATGAAATGAGTAGGCGTCTTTCATGCAAAACTCTCGAGTTCGCATCACCCCAAAGCGCGGGCGTCGCTCATCGCGGAACTTAGTTTGAATTTGATAGAAGTTGGCGGGCAGCTGTTTGTAGCTGCGAATTTCATTGCGAATAATATCGGTGACCACCTCTTCATGAGTTGGGCCGAGGCAAAATTCGCGACCATGACGGTCCTTGATACGCAGTAACTCAGGGCCAAATTGGCCCCAGCGTCCAGATTCGGTCCACAGGTCGGCGGGTTGCACAACCGGCATCATAATTTCCAAGGCACCGGATCTGTCCATCTCTTGACGGACAATAGCTTCGACCTTGCGAAATACACGGAGGCCCAGGGGCAGCCAAGAGTAAAGCCCAGAGGCAACTTTGCGGATCATACCAGCGCGCAGCATTAATTGATGGCTGATGACTTCGGCATCGGCGGGAGATTCTTTTTTTGTTGAAATCAGGTATTGGCTGGCGCGCATGGTTTCTCTTACACTGCTGGTCGGTTGATTTGAGGCGCCATTTTACGGCTCTGAGCTGTCGCCGTATAGAGAGTAAACACAGATAAGCAGAGATGAGGACAAAATGTTTCAATTAGATCCCCGATTAGAAGCGGACACCCAATTGTTGGGCGCCTTTCCATTGAGCTTATTACTGCTCAGTAAAGACGCCAATTACCCTTGGTGTATTTTGGTACCTCGGCGTGAAAATCGACGCGAAATTTATCAGCTGGACCAAGCTGACCAACAGCAGCTTTTGCATGAATCCTGCTTACTTGCCGAGACCTTATCTGATCTTTTCGGGGCCGACAAAATCAATGTCGCGACCCTAGGCAATATGGTTCCGCAGCTGCATATGCATCATATAGTGAGATTTGAGGGCGATGTGGCCTGGCCTGGGCCAGTCTGGGGAGCAGTGGCCGCAGCGACCTATCCGCAGCAACTGTTAACTGAAACAGCTGAGCGTATTGTCGCTGCGCTTGCACCGTTGGGCCTGCACGTTGAGCAGGCTTGATTGGAGTTAGATGCGGAGGCTACTGCGCCATATCTTTTAGGCCTTTCAAGGCATGCACTTTAACGGCCACGGAAGCAGGGCGTGCTTTAAATGTCGTTTCTTTGCCGGTGAAGGGATTAGTGCCTGTATAAGCTTTTTTAGCCGGACGCTTAACCGTATGAATTTTAATCAGGCCGGCGAGAACGAATTCACCCACGGAGCGTTTTTTAACATGGCGTTCCACCAGAGTTGCCAGCTCAGTAAGCAGTGTATTCACCTGCTTGCGCGTCAAATCTGAATTAGCGGCCAGCTCACTGATGATTTGAGTCTTGCTAAAGCGCTCTCTGACAGCAGTGACTTTTTTACTCGGGGCTGTCTTGGCGACAGGTGCTTTCTTGACGGGCGCTTTCTTCACCCGAGCTTTCTTTGCCGCCACTTTACTAGAGGCCTTTTTGACTGCCGCTTTTTTTATACTGGTGCTTTGTTTAGCGGCGGACAGCGTTTTTTTCTTTAGCGGCGTCCTACCCTTTTTTGCAGTTGAGGTTGCTTGCGCAGATCCTTTCTTAACAGCCATCACATTTTCCTTTATAAATGTAAATCATATTTCATCCCTGCTGTATTGCGATTGAGGGCCAACAGGGCCTCGCAATCATTTATAGCCGCTGTTTTCCTGATATGCCAAAAATGGCAATGTTTTTCGTCATTTTTTTAATCTGCAGTGGGCTCAGCCCATGCGCGGGCATTCTACAAGTGCTGGTGCTGGGGTATAATGCGGCGCTTTTTCGCCGCGGCAGCCAACAAATATTAGGATATTGACTGTCTGCGACTATTGGACAAGTGTATTTTTACTCTCTTAGTCAGTTAGGAAACAACGTTATGCCCATATATGACTATCGCTGCGCGGCTTGTGACCACGAGCTTGAAGCGATACAAAGAATGAGTGATGACAAGCTGGTGGATTGCCCAGCCTGTGAAAAGCCCGAATTAAAAAAACAGCTTTCCGCAGCAGGCTTTCGCCTCAGTGGAAGTGGATGGTATGAGACCGACTTTAAAACCGGCAGCAAAAAGAATCTTAGCGACAGTGGTAGTTCGAAGGCAGCTACCACGGACGCCAGCAGCTCTTAATTAAGCGCTAGTTTTACGCGCTAATTAAAGAGCTCATTTAAATTTAACCAAATCAAAATTAGAGTAGGGATAGACAACAGATGTATCGATCTAACTATTGTGGATTATTCACCAGTGAGCATATTGATCAAGAAGTGACCCTCTGCGGCTGGGTAGACCGTCGCCGTGATCACGGTGGTGTGATCTTTGTTGATCTGCGCGATCGCGAAGGCATTGTTCAGGTGGTATTTGATCCCGATGCGGGTGAGTTCTTTGAGCAGGCTGACAGTGTGCGCTCGGAATATGTACTCAAGGTTACTGGTGTAGTTCGCGCTCGCAGCGCTGCGACAGTGAACCCGAATATGGCGACCGGTGAGATCGAAGTCTATGGCACTGCTCTAGAAATCCTCAATAGCGCCGTTACACCGCCATTCCAGTTAGATGACCATGTCACCGTGGGTGAAGATGTCAGACTTAAATATCGCTATATGGATTTGCGTCGCAAGGAAATGCAGAACAGCCTGCACTTCCGCTCCAAGATCAGTTCATCGATCCGCAATTATCTGGTCGACGACGGCTTTTTAGATATAGAGACGCCGATCATGACCAGAGCCACCCCTGAGGGTGCACGAGATTATTTGATTCCCTCGCGAACGCATCCCGGGCAGTTTTTCGCCATGCCACAATCGCCGCAGCTTTTTAAGCAGTTGCTGATGGTTGCCGGCTTTGATCGCTACTATCAAATTGCCAAGTGTTTTCGCGATGAAGATCTGCGCGCCGATCGTCAGCCAGAATTCACTCAGATTGATATAGAGGCCTCTTTTGTCGATGAAGAGGACATTATGTCGACCACTGAAACCATGATTCGCGGCGTCTTCTCTGAGCATATGGGCGTTGATTTCGAGACCTTCCCGCGTATGACCTATGCCGATGCCATGCATAAATACGGCTCCGATAAGCCTGATTTACGTATTCCATTAGAGCTGGTCGAGGTCAAAGATCTGCTTAAAGACATCGAGTTTAAGGTCTTTGCCGGTCCAGCTAATGATCCAGCCTGTCGCGTTACCGCACTTAAAGTGCCAGGTGGCGCTGAGATTTCTCGCAAGAAAATCGACGAGTACACCAAGTTTGTCAGCATCTACGGTGCCAAAGGTTTGGCCTGGATTAAGGTCAATGCCATCGAGACTGGCATCGAAGGGCTGCAGTCACCGATCATTAAATTCCTCGGCGATGAAGTAACCATGAATATTATGCAGCGCTTGGATGCCAAGAATGGCGATATCGTCTTCTTTGGTGCCGACAAGTCTCAGGTAGTCTCTGAAGCCCTGGGTGCGCTGCGCTGTAAAGTAGGTGCCGATCTGGATCTTTATACCTGTGCCTGGGCACCTATGTGGGTGATTGATTTCCCAATGTTTGAAACTACTGATTCCGGTGCGCTAACGCCGTTGCACCACCCGTTTACCGCGCCCTCGTGCAGCGAAGAAGAACTTAAAGCCAATCCGGGAGCGGCTCTGTCTCGGGCTTACGATATGGTGCTCAATGGCTGTGAGTTGGGCGGTGGATCGATTCGTATTCACGATCAGAATATGCAGCAGACAGTATTTGAAGTGCTGGGTATAAACGCAGAAGAACAGCGTGAAAAGTTCGGCTTCCTGCTCGATGCCCTTAAGCATGGTGCGCCACCGCATGGCGGCTTGGCCTTCGGTCTAGATCGCCTAATTATGTTGATGACCGGTGCCGATTCTATCCGCGATGTTATTGCCTTCCCGAAAACACAGTCGGCTGCCTGTCTGCTGACTGATGCACCGGGTGTGGTGGATAATAGCCAACTGCGGGATCTCAGTATTAAGCTGCGCACTAAAGAGCCCGCCGCGTAATAGATAGTAAGGTTATTGACTCGCTATTGACTTGGATTGCCAGCCTGTAGGATATTGAGGGCTGGCGACAATAATGTATAAGTACAGATGCTAACAAACAGTAGTGTCCGTAAAGAAAATGCTTGGAAGATTAAGAAAGTGCAAAGTCGTTTGATTGCTTTGCACTAACGCAGAGATTCCGGGCTATGTGTTGGATCGTTTAAATGAGCTCTTTTTAAACAAGCTCGCTCAAGCACGAGTGGGCAATTGATCAAGCGCATAGATCGGCGTAAAGAAGTAGTAGGATTGATAAATACTATAAACTCAAGCGAGTAATCAGAAGAGGAAATAGCGATGAAAGTTATAAGAAAAACAAAAGAATACAAAATTTATCAAAAGGGTTCTGGGCGTTTTGCCGTAAAGAACAGCGAACATAATTGGGTTAATGGCGACGACAAAGTGGCTATTTTGCAGGCCGAGGGGCTGGTTAAAGCCGCTGCGCCAGTTCCGGCACCCGTTGTTGAAGAGGTCGTAGAAGCGGCTCCTGAAGTAGTTGAAGCGCCCGCCGCTGAGGTGGTTGAAGANNGTTGAAGAACCTGTTGTTGAAGAGGCCGCAGCAGCGCCCGTAGCTGAGGAAGCACCAGCAGCCGAAGAAAAAGCGCCAGCAAAAAAAGCGGCGCCCAAAGCGAAGGCTGCACCAAAAGCCAAAGCGGCTCCTAAAGCTAAAGCCGCACCAAAGGCCGCACCAAAAGCCAAGGCTGCGCCTAAAGCGAAGGCCAAAGCAAAAGCCGCACCGAAAAAAGCCAAAGCAGAGGCTAAAACCGACGAGTAAGCAGGTTGGTTTAGAGAAAGCCCTCGGGTGTTATGCCTGAGGGCTTTTTTGTGTCCCGCCGAATCACGGCCCTATAGTAGTTGACTCCCAAGCATGGGGTTGCAACACTCTTATCCTTAACGCATAGGTCCTTTGCGGACCATTACCAAAAGACTAATATTCTCAATGACTCGAATAATTGGCATAGACCCAGGATCCCGCCGCACCGGCTATGGCATAGTCGACGCTGTGGCAGGGAAGGTGAGCTATGTCACCAGTGGCATTATTCGTCTGCCTGAAGGCTCACTGCCCGAGCGCTTAAAAATTATCTTTAATGGTGTTGGTCAACTGATCGAACAGTATGCGCCTGAAGAAATGGGCATCGAAGAAGTATTTTTATCCCACAATGCCAGTAGCGCGCTAAAACTAGGTCAGGCTCGAGGTGCGGCAATTGTGGCCGGGGTCAATGCTGGGCTCTCGGTGGGAGAGTACTCTGCCCGCAGTATTAAATTGGCGGTAGTGGGCACCGGGGGCGCAGATAAGTCTCAGGTGCAAATGATGATTATGCAGCTACTAAAGCTTTCCAGCGCGCCAGCGGAAGATGCAGCCGACGCCTTGGCCGTGGCCCTCTGTCACGCCCAGACGTCGAGAGCTTTGGCCGCAACAGGCGCAAAAGGCTATGCCCGCGGGCGACTTAAATAAACCAACTCAGGAACTATAGCGAAAATGATTGGACGACTTCAGGGCAAGGTAATCGAAAAGCAGGCACCGGATCTTTTAATTGATGTGCAGGGCGTTGGCTATGAAGTGCTGGTGTCGCTGAACACCTTTTTTGGCGTTCCCGGCGTTGGTGAAATCACGACTCTACATACCCATTTTGTCGTTCGGGAAGATGTGCAGCAGCTCTATGGTTTTGGCACTCAGTCCGAGCGTCAACTGTTCCGTCATCTCATAAAAGTCAATGGCGTAGGCCCAAAAATGGCCCTGGCGATTCTTTCGGGTATGTCGGCCAATGACTTTGCCATCTGTGTGCACAATAACGATATAGCCACCTTAGTAAAGCTGCCAGGTGTTGGCAAAAAGACTGCTGAACGGTTGCTGATTGAAATGCGTGACAAGATCGGCGATATGGATGCCACTGCGGCGGGATCTGCCGCTGGTGCCCAAGAGGCGAAGCCGGATATTTCACAAGAAGCAGAGAGTGCACTGATCGCCCTGGGCTATAAGCCTGCAGATGCGGCGAAAATTATCAGTCGCGTAGCCACGGAGTCGGTTAATGATGCCGGCGAGCTGATTCGTCTGGCGCTTAAAAGTATGGGTTCATAGAGGGCCGGTTTTTCACAATAAACCTCCGGCCCGCTAGTGAAAATCTCTACCCATCAATGTATGCTTAGGGACAAAATCACCATGGTGTCAGATGATAGAGCCCGACCGCATAATTTCCCCCGACATGTCTGTTGCCGAAGAGCGTTTTGATCGCGCACTGCGTCCGGAAAGCTTAAAAGATTATGTGGGTCAGCCAGTTGTGGTTGAACAGTTGGGCATCTTTATTGAAGCGGCACGCAAGCGCAGCGAACCCCTAGATCACACTTTGGTATTTGGTCCTCCAGGACTGGGTAAAACCACGCTTGCCCATATTATTGCCAATGAGATGCAGGTGGCCCTTAAAACCACCTCTGGGCCGGTTCTCGAAAAAGCCGGTGATCTCGCGGCACTCTTGACCAACCTTGAACCCGGTGATGTGCTGTTTATCGATGAAATCCATCGTTTGAGTCCAGTCGTTGAAGAAATTCTCTATCCTGCAATGGAAGACTACCAACTCGATATTGTAATCGGCGAAGGGCCTGCAGCACGTTCGATAAAATTGGATCTACCGCCTTTTACCCTAGTTGGTGCAACCACTAGAGCGGGATTACTCACAGCCCCATTGCGCGATCGTTTCGGTATTGTTCAACGGTTGGAATTTTATTCAGAAACAGACCTGACCCATATTGTGCAGCGTGCCGGTGCGATTTTAAATGTCTCCATCGATGCCAAGGGTGCAGCTGAAATTGCTCGCCGTTCTCGAGGAACCCCGCGTATAGCCAACCGATTATTGCGCCGTGTACGCGATTACGCTGAAGTCAAAAGTGACGGTTCGATTAGCGCAGAAATTGCTGATGCCGCGCTAAATATGTTGGCAGTTGATCAGCGTGGATTTGATCACCAGGATCGCCGCTTGCTGCTCACTCTGATGGAAAAGTTTGAAGGGGGCCCAGTTGGCGTCGACAGTCTCGCCGCGGCAATGAGCGAGGAGCGCGGTACTATTGAAGATGTATTGGAACCCTATCTAATTCAGCAGGGGTATCTAATGCGCACCTCCCGTGGTCGTATGGCAACGCGCATGGCCTATGAGTATTTTGGGTTGCAGAGACCCAAGTCTATGGATGCAATCGATGACTAAGGCGCTGGCAGAATTTCGTTTGCCTATCCGAATCTATGTCGAAGATACCGATGCCGGCGGCATTGTCTTCTATGCAAATTACCTAAAGTTTATGGAGCGAGCGCGCACCGAATTGATGCGCAGTCTAGGCTTCGATAAACCGGCGCTGTTTGATGATATGCAGTTTGTGGTTAGCCAAGTGTCCCTGAAATATCATAGTCCAGCGATGCTGGATGACCAGATAAGCGTTACCGCAGTGCTCAGCAAAGCCGGTCGCGTAACCTTTGAAATGACTCAGCAAGTTTTTCGTGGCGATGAACTGTTGGTGGATGGGTGGGTCAAAGTGGCTTGCATTAATTCCACCAGCAAGCGACCCCAGGGGATGCCCAAACCTATGTTCCACGCTTTAACCGAAAGCTTTAACTGAGAGCTTTAACCAAAATCGTTAGCTAGAATCTTTAGCAAAACGTTTTGAGAACCCAATTTAGCAAAACAGGGAGTGACACAGTTGATAGAAGAAAACATGTCCATTTGGCATTTGATCTCCAATGCCAGCGTGCTGGTGCAACTCGTGATGGGGCTTTTATTTGTCGCCTCAATCATGTCTTGGGTGATGATTGTGCAGCGAGGAATCTTCCTCAACGCCGCTCAGCGTGGATTCCGCCAGTTTGAAGATGCCTTCTGGTCCGGAGTGGATCTCAATAAACTCTACGGCGAACTGACTCAGGAAGCCAAAGAACATGGCGGCCGCGACGGTGTAGAAAATGTTTTTCGCGCCGGGTTTCGTGAATTTAATCGTCTTGCCCAAGTTGGCAGTGCAGACTCAGATACCATTATGGAAGGCACCGATCGCGCCATGCGTGTAGCGCTGTCTCGGGAAGATGAAAAGCTCAATATCAGCCTGCCATTTCTCGCCAGTGTCGCATCAGTTAGTCCTTATATAGGACTGTTTGGCACCGTCTGGGGGATTATGAACTCCTTCCGCGGCCTCGCCATGGTGCAACAGGCAACCCTAGCCACAGTAGCTCCCGGAATCTCTGAGGCACTGATCGCCACCGCCATGGGTCTGTTCGCCGCGATTCCCGCATTAATTGCCTACAACCGCTACGCCGCCATAGTGGAGACCATGAACAGCAGCTACGAAACCTTCGCCGAGGAGTTTTCGAGTATTTTGCATCGCCAGATTCGCGCCAACTAATTGGCTCAAGCGCAGTGAGCAAATGGATAAGCTTTTGAGGCTCGATAAGTGAAGACAAAACGAACAAAACGAAAACTGGTTGCCGAGATTAACGTCGTACCCTATATCGACGTAACGCTGGTGTTGCTGGTGGTATTTATGATTACTGCGCCACTGCTGATGCAGGGCGTCAAAGTGGACCTGCCCGAGGCCAATTCAGCGCCTATGGACGCCAAGGACCAAGAACCCTTTATTGTCTCGATTAAAGCCGATGGCAGTTATTGGATCGACGTAAAGGGCGAGAATCAGATTCAAAGTCTTGAGGTGATCAAAGACCGGGTCGGCAAAATATTGCGTCAGACACCGAAAACCCCAGTATTAGTGTGGGGTGATAGCAAAGTGGATTATGGTGTGGTGGTCAATTTGATGAGCGAGTTACAGGCCGCCGGAGCGCCCTCTGTGGGTTTGGTCACGGAGCCACCACCAAATTAATATGGGCAGTTTTCTCAGTTATTCCGTCGCCGTACTGGTCAGTCTTGCACTGCACCTTGGCCTGCTTGCAGTGCTGTTTGTTGGCTGGGAACCTGAAACCACTCGAGTAATGATCCAGCCGCAGTATATTGAGGCTAAGCTAGTAGAATTGGCGCCGAAGAAAGTCGTTCAACCAAAGGCCAAACCAAAGAAACCGAAGACCGATAGTGCCAAGCAAAAGCGCGAGGCAAAAAAACGCCGAGACAAACTCGCAGCGCAGAAAAAGGCCAGGGATAAAAAACGTGAGCAAGAGCGTCTTAAAGCGCTCAGCGAAAAAGAACGTCTAGAGGCTTTGCGTCTGGCTGAAGAGCAGCGGCTCAGAGACGAACAGGAGGCGGCCCGAGAGGCTGAGCGCAAACGCCTAGAGACAGAGTTTGCTGAGGCGCTAGCGGCGGAGCAGGCCGAAATCAACGCTCAGGAAGACGAGCGTGTCGCCAACAGTTATCGCCAGCTTATTCAGCAGCGTCTATCGGAGAACTGGAGCCGTCCGCCCAGTGCACGGCTGGAGATGGAAACCTTAATTCGTATTCGCTTGGTGCCCACTGGCCGCATCGTAGGTGTGACTATCCTCACTTCCAGTGGCGATACAGCCTTCGATCGCTCGGTAGAGCAGGCGGCACAAAAGGTAGAGCAGTTTATTGAATTGCAGGGCATGGCCCCAGACTTATTTGAACGCAAATTTCGTCAGGTGGATGTCGCATTTAGTCCCGAAGATCTCAGATTATAAGGTAATGACGCAATGACAGTTAGAATCGCCAAATTCTCAATCCTCAGCATGCTGCCGGTTAAGCTACTGGTTGCCGTGCTGTTAGCCGTCGCCTCACCGAGCTACGGTGAATTGGTTATTCGCGTGACTCAAGGCAATGACCAGCCGACCAAGATTGCCATAGCGCCAATCGCCATGGGCGGGATTCAATCCTCCGAGGATATCAGCGCGATTGTCGAAGCCGACCTGGCCCGCAGTGGTTTGTTTGCTCCCATGGAACGCCGCGATATGCTCGCCTTCCCAAGCTCAGCTTCAGAGGTGTATTACCGCGACTGGCGTCTTTTAGGGGCTGAGTATCTGGTTGCTGGCAATATGCGCGCCATAGCCGAAGGCCGCTATCAAATTGAATTTAGCCTATTAAATGTCAGCGGCCAAAAAACCGTATTGACTCACAAGGTTAGCGGCACCAGCAGCCAAATGCGCGATCTTGCCCACCTGATCAGCGATAAAGTCTATGAAGAAATTACTGGGATCCGCGGTGCCTTCTCCACGAGACTGGCCTATGTCACCGCTACGCGAATCAATGACGTATATACCTACAGGTTAAATGTGGCCGATGCAGACGGCGCCCGAGAGAAGTTAGTTTTGGAATCTGGCGAGCCCATTATGTCCCCAGCCTGGTCCGCCAACGGTAAAGAACTGGCCTATGTGTCCTTTGAAACTGGTCGTCCGGCTATTTTTCGGCAAAATTTGGTCACTGCTCAACGCGAGCAGTTAACCAACTTTACTGGTCTTAATGGCGCACCCTCCTGGTCTCCCGATGGCAAGAAGATGGCTCTAGTACTGTCGAAAGACGGCAACCCAGAACTGTATCTGTTGGATTTGCAGGCTAAGAAATTCTCCCGCCTGACCCGGCACTTCGCTATTGATACTGAACCCACCTGGATGCCCGATGGTAACCACCTGCTGTTTACCTCGGATCGTGGTGGCACCCCGCAGATATATAAATTAAATATTGCCAGCAAGGCCACTGAGCGCCTAACATTCAGCGGCAATTACAATGCCCGTCCAAGCCTGGCGCCAGATGGTCGCACAATGGCCATGGTGCACCGTCAGAGAGACACTTTTCATATTGCCTCGTTTGATCTTAAGACCGGCAGAATGATTGAGCTGACCGAAACCAGACTAGACGAATCTCCGACGGTTGCGCCCAATGGAGCTATGCTAATGTATGCCACTAAACAAGGTGACCGAGGGGTTCTAGCTGCTGTATCATTGGACGCTGGAGTGCGCTATGTGCTGCCGTCCAGCAATGGTGATGTCAGAGAGCCAGCCTGGTCGCCTTTTTTGCGATAGACATTTTGTGTATAGCCCTAGTGACAGCTGATTTAACTGCCTTTTTAAGGGCAAACATAGTTAAAACACTTATAGAGTCAAAAACATTACCACCTTACAATACTCAACACCTTTGCCAAACAGGAGTTCAAAATGAAAACATCTTTTATCAAATCTGGCCTCAGCACGTTGCTTTTAGCCGCGCTGTTGACCGGTTGTGGCAGTAATCCAGCAGTAGAAGAACAGCAGACTTCAACTGATATCGAAGATACATCTGTACAGACTGGTCAGGTTGATACTTCAGCGATCGACGATGCCGCTGTCGAAGTGATGACCGCAGATACCGTATTCTATTTTGACTTTGACAAAGCGCTTTTAAAGCCTGAGTCGCGTGCAGCACTGCTCGAGCACTCTGCATCACTGCAGAACAGCCCGCGCAATGTGCGTCTTGAAGGTCATGCCGATGAGCGCGGCACGCGCGAGTACAACATGGCACTGGGCGAGCGACGCGCCAACGCAGTTAAAGAATTCCTCGTTCTGCAGGGTGTTTCTCCCGGTTTGATCGAAGTTATCAGCTACGGCGAAGAACGCGCAGCGGCCTATGGCAGTAACGATGATGCCTGGGGCCTCAACCGTCGAGTTGAACTGAAGTAAATTTTTTTTGGCGGGTTAAAATAGCCAAAAGAATTAAGCTTGCGGCCGGGGTTGTGACATACTCTGGCCGTTTCTCTATTTGTTATAAACAGGATTATCCTCGACTCGCCATGAAATCTTCTCTTGCACCGGTCTTACTCTCAGCTACCTCCCTGCTATTGGTGTCATTAGCCGGCAATGTTGCGGCCCAGGTCGCACCTGTAGTCGACTTAACATCCAGTACGCCCAAGCCAGTGGTTCGCACTGCGGCAGCAGTGGACGACCGTTATAACCAGTCGCAGATGATGCAAAATGAAGTGCGTGAGCTGCGTGGCTTGGTTGAGCAGCTCAGCTATGAGTTGCAGCGCGTCAAGCAGCGACAGATGGATGATTACCTGGACCTCGACAGACGACTTAGTGCGGTGCTATCCGGTGCTACGCCAGAGGAATTTACCGCTGATGCAGATGGCGACTTGCAGCTTAATATCGATGGTCAGTCAGCAGTGGTTGCTGGATCCTCAGTTATTAATGGCGACGGTATGGAAGGACAGGTGCCAAACCAAGCTCTAGAGGGACAGGCCGTTGATGGTCTGGCTTTAAATGGGCGGTCGTTAAATGGGGGTTCGTTAAATGGAGTGTCTCAAACTCCAACGATTACACCAGCCATTAACACCGAAGAGATCGCGCAAAATTACGCACAGGCATCCAACCTGCTGCTTAAGGAGCGCGACATCAATGCCGCAGCGCAAGCTTTTAAACAGCATGTTATCGACTATCCAGCCAGCCCCTATACCGCCAATGCCCACTACTGGCTCGGTGAAATCTATCTGCTGCAAGGACAGGATGAAATGGCCCGCCAGGCCTTCACCCTGGTCGTTGAGCAACACCCAAAACATAGTAAGGCGATGGACGCGACCTTTAAACTTGGCAAGATATATCACCAACTGGGTGAGATAGACCGCGCCCGCAAGCTTCTCGAGAAAGCCTCGAGAGGCACCGGTGGTGCTGCCAGTAAAGCTCAGCGCTACTTAAAGACGAATTTTTAGTCCTGAGCGTTTAATCAGTAGTTTTTACCTTCAGTCCCAGCCAACCAGACAATAATCACATGCCCGAAACCGAACTTCGTATCACCGAGATATTCCACTCCCTGCAGGGTGAAACCAGCACCGTAGGCCTGCCCACCGTATTTGTGCGCCTCACCGGCTGCCCACTACGCTGTGGTTATTGCGACACCGCCTATGCCTTCGAAGGCGGCAGTAAATGGACTCTCAGTGATATTCTTAGCACCGTAGCCGACTACGGCGCCAAATATGTCACCGTCACCGGTGGCGAGCCTCTAGCGCAGCCTCAGTGCATAGAGCTACTGAAACAACTCTGTGATCTGGGTTACCGCGTATCTCTAGAAACCAGCGGTGCTATGCCAGTAGAAGATGTAGATCCCAGAGTCTTTAAAATTGTCGATCTAAAAACCCCGGGTTCGGGCGAGGTATCGAAAAATCTCTACAGCAATATCGAATATCTTTTACCCCATGACGAAGTGAAATTTGTTATCTGCGACCGTCAGGATTACGACTGGAGCTGCATGAAAATCGACGAACTAGGTTTGCAGGGCAGGGTAGCTGAAATACTCTTCTCACCCAGCCAGGGCGTGTTACCCCCGGCAGAGCTCGCCAAATGGATGCTTCACGACAAACTCAATCTGCGCATGCAGATTCAGACTCACAAATATATCTTCGGTGACCAACCCGGTCACTAGCACCAAGTAAAAAGTCGTTAATACAGGACAATCTAATAAGCATGGCAAAGAAAGCGGTAATTCTCGTATCCGGCGGGCTCGATTCCACCACCGTAGTCGCAATGGCCAAAAGCCAAGGCTATGACTGTTACACCCTCAGTTTTGACTATGGCCAGCGCCATCGCTCCGAGTTAGTCGCCGCACAGAAAATCTCCGAGTTAATGACCGTCCATGCTCACAAAGTGGTCAAATTGGATCTAGGTAGTATTGGCGGCTCAGCTCTAACCGACAGCAGCATCGAAGTGCCTGAAACCGAAACCACCGGCATACCGGTCACCTATGTTCCTGCTCGCAATACCGTGTTTCTCTCAATCGCCCTAGGCTGGGCCGAAGTGCTTGGCGCCAACGATATCTTTCTCGGCGTTAACGCCGTCGACTACTCCGGCTACCCAGACTGTCGCCCCGAGTACATAAAAGCCTTTGAAACCATGGCCAACCTTGCCACCAAAGCTGCAGTAGAAGGGCAAAAGTTAACAATCCACGCGCCGTTAATAGACTTGACCAAAGGACAGATCGTTGAGGCTGGAATGGCGTTAGGCGTCGATTACAGCAATACCGTTTCCTGTTATCAGGCCAATTTAGAAGGCGAAGCCTGCGGCAAATGTGAAAGCTGCCGACTGCGCCGACAAGGCTTCGAACAGGCCGGAATAAAAGACCCCACCAGATATCAAAAAAACGCTTGAATTCTGGCAGCTGGTCAGTATGATACGCACCTCTTCAAAGGGCCGTTAGCTCAGCGGTAGAGCAGTTGGCTTTTAACCAATTGGTCGATGGTTCGAATCCATCACGGCCCACCAAACAAATAAAAAAGCCACCCAATCGGGTGGCTTTTTTATTTGTCCGGCGGGTTCGTCTGGAAAGAACCACGTTCGACGAACTAGCCTTACAGGCGAGTTTGGACGCCAAAGGCGCCCGAAGGGTGAAAAACAGCCGATAGGCTGTCTTTCATCAATCCATCACCCATTCTCCCAGTCGAACACAATCTGCCACCCAATCGGGTGGCTTTTTTATTTGTCCGGCGGGTTCGTCTGGAAAGAACCACCGTTCGACAAACTAGGCTTACAGGCGAGTTTGGACGCCGCAGGCGCCCGAAGGGGTGAACAACAGCCGATAGGCGACTTATCATCACTAATTAGGCTTACAGCCGAGTTTGGACCCAAAAAGCGCTTGGCCGGATCTGTAACAACCCAAAACCTATCTTCCATCAACTAATCATGCCTTAAAGTCCCGTCCAAGCCGCCCCAAAATTTAATCTAACGTCACTTTATATTCCAGGGTGGGGTTTTCCCACACTCAAGCGTCTTATACCCCTGCGATAGCGTTCTTTATCGTCCCTCATATCAGCACAGGAATAGCCATGAATCTCCAACACTTCGATAAAATCATCCGCACCCAAATGCACAAGCGCAACACCCCAGGGATGGAGATTAGCATTATTAAAGACAACCGAACCCTGTACTCAAAAGGCTTTGGTGCCCGCAACCTAAAACAGCAAGAGCCCATGGATGCCGATACACTGCTAGGCATTGGTAGTATTACCAAATCCTTCACCGCCTTCGCCATTATGCAACTGCAGGACCGCGGACAGCTCTCCATTGAAGACAGCGCCGCCAAGTATCTCAATGTAGAGCCCTTCGTCTCGCGGCCCGAGATCAAAATCAAACATATGCTCTCGCACGCCAGCGGTGTGCCTTCGATGGATGCTGGAATGCTTTCATTTAACTACACCTTTGGCGACTTTAGCCGCATTTACCCAGCTAGCAATCGTGAGGACTTATTAGCTCATTTAGCTGATGCTGAAGAATTTACTCTATTTAAGCCCGGCGAGAAGTTTTTTTATAACAACGATATGTACACCTGCTTGGCGTTTATCGTTGAGGAAATTACGGGCCTCAACTTTGAACAGTTTGTGCAAGCGAATATCCTTAATCCCCTTGAAATGACCCGAGCGGTTTTATCCAAGTCAGCATTTGACGCCGATGATAATCGCATGACCGGTTATCTCTTAGAAATGAAAAACGGCAAGTCCTGTGCAAAAGAAAGTGATGTCCCCATCGACGGTTATCTCCATGCGCCCGGTGGTCTATATGTCTCAATGAACGAAATGCTTAACTGTATGTCGTCAAAGATAGTTGGACCGTTCGCGGCCTGATTTAAGAGATGGTTTAGTTCATCAGGTTATTGGGGCGCTGGGTAATGAGGCCTCGGGTTTAATGAGTAATGATGATGGACTTGCTAAGACCTTGATAAATGCTGGGCAGATGTCGGGTGATCGCGTTTGGCAGCTGCCATTGTGGGATGACTATGCCAAACAGTTGAAAAGTCCGTTTGCTGATATCGCCAATTTGGGTGGGCCCGGTGCTGGAACTATTACGGCGGCGTGTTTTTTGGCGGAGTTTGTTAAGGGGCAAACTTGGGCGCACTTGGATATCGCGGGGACTGCTTGGGTTAAGGGTGCGGATAAGGGTGCTACGGGTACGCCGGTGGGGTTGTTGACTGAGTATTTAATGGGGCTTTGAGGGTTTGTTGTCTCTTGTGTGGTGGCGGGGGGCTTTGAGATCCCTCGTCGCTGCGCTCTGTCGGGATGACGAAGTGGGTGTGGTAACGAGTTTGGTTTAGGTGGCAAGGTGAGTTTTCAGAGCGGGGAGACTTAATACTCAACCCACTCTAGCTTTCACCAATACAAGTCGCTATTGTCCTTGCTATCAAGTGTCAATCACTCCCAGAGGCGGCTATGAAAATCCATCAGGTGTATACCGAAAGCGAACTGCGCAACTTTACTTATCTTATCGAGTTAGAGGATAACTCAGCGCTGGTTATCGACCCTTGGGATGCCGACGAGGTAAACACTCTGTTACAGCAAAAGCAGCTGCGTCTGCAGGCGATTATCAATACCCATGAGCACTGGGATCATATTCAAGGTAATAAGGCACTAGTGGCTGAACATGGCTGTGAGGTTTGGGCGCACAGTAATGGTCAGGGGAAGGTTCCTGGCTTGAGTCGTTTACTCACTGCCGGTGAACTGATCGATCTCGATGCTGGCGCACAGTTGCGGGTGCTGGATACACCCGGCCATACTTATGCCCATCTGTGTTTTTTGGTGCTCGAACAGGGCACGGCGGTGGCTGTTTTTACCGGTGACACATTATTCAATGCTGGAGTGGGGCACTGCCGTGGAGGTGATGTCGACTCGCTGTATCAGACTATATCTGAGCAATTTCATAGCCTCGATAATAATGTACTGGTCTATCCCGGGCATGACTATCTGGAGAATAATCTGCGTTTTACCCTCAGTGTGGAGCCGGATAATCAACAGGCTCAGGCGTGGTTGCCTAGGACCGTGGCTGCAGATCCCACTGTGGCACCCTTGGTTACCTGCATAGGCGATGAGCGGGAATTTAATAGCTTCTTTCGCTTGGGTAATACACAGATTCGCGAGGGTTTAAACTCTGTGGATGCAACCGATAAAGAGGTTTTTGTTAAGCTGCGGTCACTGCGCGACAATTGGTAGGGTGATTAAACTCATAACTATAAGGCACATTACATTATTCCTGTAACTTATTGATTTAATTTATTTTATTTTATAGGGTCAATTGCAATCATTATGGCAAAGCCAAAGCTGACTATCAGCCCAGTAATGGGTACAGCCATAGGCACCCGAATTCCCTTCTTCTCTGGCTGTTCTTCCGCCCTCAATTTGATCTGAACCAACGCTGTATTGACTACTACGGCGATGACCAAAATCATCTCCTGGGTCGAGTGATGAGTATTTTAATGTTTATGTCGGTGGGGTTGGTGCCGGTAGGTAATGCGGTAATTGGTTTTGCGCTGGATTGGAATCTGTTGGCAACTCTGGTTGGCGTCTCGGCCACTATAGTGGTGATCTGCGGAGCGATAGCTCTCAATCCGCGAGCTCGACAGGTGCAAGCGGATAAAGTCGCCAGCCCTTAAGCGGGCTGACGACTCTAGTCTTTAGCCGATTTTTTTCCTTAGGTGTTGTTAACTTTGGTATTCGGTATTAACCACTACCACATCCACATCCAAACCTGAAATAACCCGCTCAGCTGTATTGCCTCTGCGCGTGGCAGTTTGGCCGGTCTGACCCAGGGTGCCCATAATCACTAGATCGGCATCAATCTCTTTGGCGGTCTTGGCGACTGCTTCATCTGTATATCCTGGCACTACATGAATATTCTTCGATGGCAGATCAGCCTCTTTGGCTAACTTGCCGCGGTCTGGATAATTCATGGAGTCTTTCCAAGCATTAACCACATGTAGCTCCGCGCCATAGTGCTCGGCAAGCCATTTACCGCGCGCTAGGACATTGGCATTTAAGAGCTTTTGCTGATCGCCAATGGCCTGAAAGTTAACGGCAGCCAAAATCGTTTTGCGCTGCTCGGCGGCCCCGGGACGCACTAGAATAACCGGGCAGGTGGCTTTCTTGAGCACTTTCCATTTTGACTCGGAAAAGGTGAGTCGCAGTGAATGTTTTTTCTTCTTCTGGATCGGCAGCAGAATCATATCTGCGCCAAAACGGTTGGCGGATTTAAGAATTGATCGCTGCCATTCGCTAGACCACGAAATTTCGATCTGATAATCCAGCCCTTCTTCCTTCAATGGTCCGTGGATCTCATCTTCAAACCACTGGCTGTTTTTAAATAAAGAGTCATTAGTAGCTCTGGTGTCGATGCTCTCGCTATCTACAGCTACAAACACATAGAGTGTCGGCGCCTTGGTGCGGAAGCGAGCCGTAATAATGGCGCGCTGCAGGGCGATATGCTCGCTGGCGGTAGGATCTACGACGACAAAGACTCTTTCTTGGTCTGACTTCATGTTTTGCTCCTTGTTGGTTGTGCTTTTTATAGCGGTTCTCAAAGTACTGCTAAAGTACTGCTAAAGGGAGGGGGATAAAAATCGTTGCTCTTACTAAAAAATTATAGAACAGCAGCCCTAGTAACGTTAACTATATATGATACTTTATTAGTTTAAGATTAGATCGTTGCGCACATCAGTTCGAGGATAAAGTTGCGATTGCTCGGCCGCCTCACTTACACTTGAGGGGTTTTTGAAAGCCAGTTTAAATGGCTCTTTAATACCAAACCAAGGCATCCTGAAGCCATTGTGGCATGAGGTAAAAGCTGCCATAAAAAATAATAAAAGTGCCGGAGTGCACGAATAAAAGGATATTCAACACTGTGAACAATTCAGTCTTGCAGATTACTTCTCCATTGGCAGCAGCAGTGGTTAGCGTCGAGGTTAAACTCGGAGATCAGGTGTTTAAAGGCCAGCCATTGGCCAACCTTGAGTCAATGAAGATGCAAACGCTGGTAACGGCCCTTGAAAATGCTGTGATCACAGCGGTTTTGGTCGCCAATGGCGATACGATTCAGGCGGGGCAGCTGTTGTTTGAAATCGAGGCTGGTAGTGTGACGTCTGAGTCCACTGAGCAGGTGGTGGCAGAACCCCTAGGCTCTGGCACTCTACTTGATGATCTGCAAACTCAATTAGCTTATTCATCCGACGCTGCGCGTCCGGATGCCATTCAGCGTCGGCACAAAAAGGGCTATCGTAGCGCCCGTGAGAATCTCACTGACCTCTGCGACCAGAACTCCTTTGTTGAATATGGTCAGCTCGCCGTCGCCGCTCAGCGCGGCCGCAAAGACGCCGACTCCTTAAAGTTAGAAACCCCTGCTGATGGCGTAATCACCGGTCTGGCAACAATCAACAGTGCTGAGTTTGGTGTTCAGGCCAGCCAGGTCGCCGTGATCGTCAACGACTACTCGGTGCTCGCTGGCAGTCAGGGTTATTTTCACCATAAAAAGATTGATCGCATACTGGATCAGGCCGGCAAAGTCGGTCTGCCCGTGGTGATGTACACCGAGGGCGGTGGCGGTCGACCCGGGGATACTGATGTTAAAACACAGATCGCCGGTCTAGATGTGCCGACCTTCGCGCGCTGGGCAAGTCTCAGCGGCCAGGTACCCCTGACTGCGGTGAATAATGGCTACTGCTTTGCCGGTAATGCCGCGCTGTTTGGCTGTGCTGATATTCGTATTGCCACAAAAACCTCATGGATCGGTATGGCGGGTCCAGCGATGATTGAGGGCGGTGGATTGGGTAGCTTCGCTCCCACAGAGATTGGGCCAATTGATATTCAAACTGAAAATGGTGTGGTCGATCTGGTGGCCGATAACGAGGCCCATGCCACGCAATTGGCACAGCAATGTCTGAGTTATTTTCAAGGGGATATGCAATCCTGGGACTGCGCTGACCAAGCTGAGTTGCGTGAAATGATGCCCTTGGATCGGCGCTTTGTTTACGATATCCGCTCGATTATTGAGCGCCTTGTGGACACCGATAGCTTTATTGAATTATCCCGGCCCTACGGCCCCGGTATTGTCACCGGTTTTATTCGTATTGAAGGCGTAGCTATGGGTTTAATCGCCAATGACTGCCGTGTGCTGGGCGGTGCGATTGACGCTGAGGCCGCTGATAAGGCTGCGCGCTTTATCACCCTCTGTGATCAGTTCTCGATCCCACTCCTATCACTCTGTGATACGCCGGGCTTTATGGTTGGTCCCGCCAGCGAAGAGCAGGCAGCCGCGCGACGCATGGCCAATCTATTTATCGCGGGCGCCAAAATCAACGTGCCGCTGGTTACCATTTTCCTGCGTAAAGGCTATGGCTTGGGTGCCATGGCAATGGCGGGTGGCAGCTTTCATCATCCCCGTTTTAGCGCTGCGTGGCCCGCCGGTGAATTTGGTGCCATGGGGCTTGAAGGGGCAGTGCGTCTGGGCTTTAAGAAAGAGTTGGCAGCAGAGACTGATGAGGCTGCCCGTGAAGTATTGTTTAATAAATTGGTCGACAATATGTACCAGCTGGGCAAGGCCACCGAAGCGGCAGCGCATTTGGAGATTGATGCAGTGATTGATCCAGCTGATACTCGAGCTGTGATTGTCAGAGCGCTTGGGATTAGCGACTGACTGTTTTGATCACTCGCCGCTGAGAGGGCGGCGAGGAGCTAGCGTTGGGGTGTAGGTTTGGTTAGCGCGTAAATTTGGCTCTTAAAATTAGCGCGTAAATTTAGCTCGCAAAACTAGCTCGCAAAACTAGCTCGGTTCAACATTGTGGTAAATATCCTGCACATCATCCAGATCGTTGAGCATAGCCATGAAGCGCTCAAACATCTCCACATCATCGCCCGTTACAGGTGCCGTATTCTGGGCGATAAACTGAATTTCATCCACTTCGTAGTCGATTTCACCAAAGGCTTCGGCAAGGGCTTGCTTGGCTTTAAAGGATTCTGTGTGAGGGGCAAACACGGTCAACATGCCGTCTTCGTTTTCTAAGTCTATAACATCCACATCGCTCATCAGCAGGGCGTCCAATACCGCCTCTTCATCTTGGCCGGCAAACATCAGGATACTCAGATGATCAAACATATGGCTCACCGAGCCCTGAGTACCAATTTTGGTTTTGGTCTTGGTAAAGCACTGGCGCACATCGCCAAAGGTACGGTTGGGGTTATCGGTTAAGCATTCGATAATCACCATGCAGTTGCCGGGGCCATAGCCTTCATAGCGCGCCAACTCGAAATTCTCACCAGCACCACCCTTGGCTTTTTCAATGGCTTTATCGATCACATGGGTTGGCACCTGATCCTTTTTTGCCCGCTCAATAAGACTGCGCAGGGTAAGGTTACCAGAGGGGTCGAGACCGCCGGCTTTGGCGCAGACATAGATCTCGCGTCCATATTTGCTGTACACCTTAGCTTTGGCATCTGAGGTTTTTGCCATTGAGTCTTTACGGTTTTGGTATGCTCTGCCCATGTCTCATTCCAGTCCTTCGAGTTTAAGCCCGCAATTCTACAACAGCCTGAGGCTTAGAGCATTTAAAAATCCTAGATCGGACCAAGAATCTTAGGGAAATAGAACCGCTGAGTAGTTAGCCGAAAGGCTTATTGAGGTAAAGAGATCCTTCGGCTGCGCTCAGGATGACAGAGTAGGTTCTGAGATATCAGTAACGGTCTTAGAATTGCTTGATCGCTGCGCTCTTTGGTGATGACAGGTGACTGTGTATCTCAGAGCTTGCCGTGGCTAGTGGCGTTGATGTTTTTTAGGATGGGGATTGACGATAGAACCAGCTCTGCTTATTCGCCGGCAGCCAGTCTAATAATCGCGACAGAGCTAAAATAGCCAATAGACTAAAAGCCAGGCGAGCGAACACAATGGTGCTGAGATCAGCGCCCAACAGTAGCATCAGCAACGTGTCTTCAATCAGGCTGTGACAGAGGCCTAAAAAGGCCATAGACATAAAAATATCTTTACCCGCAATATGTCCCCGACGGGCTTCGTTGATTAGCAGGCCACCTCCAAATGACAGGCCCAGAGTTAATCCAACAATAATAATATTACTCGCGGCAGTGGCTATACCCAGTAGCCGTAACACTGGCGCCAGCAAAAAGTGGATCAGGCGCTCGACACCCAGCACTCGCAGAATACGTAGAAAAAAGGTTAGCGCGGCAATAATGGCCAAGGCCATGGCAATGGTTTGGCCTTGGGTTAAAAACCAATAGCCCCATGATGGATCTACGATTTCCGGTTGCCATAGCTGGGGTGCAGGCTCTTGTAGCAAAGCCAAATGACTGTAAGTTTGAAAGCAGATAAAACCGAAAATAAATGCTCCGCCAATACGCAGGCAGAGGGTAAACCATAGGCTTATGCCCACTGCTCGGGCAATGGCAATTTCTATAGGTAGGGAATGGGCAATTAGCATCATTGAACTAACAACACTGACTTGTCCTATGGTGAGTTGCTCTGCCATACCCAGCTGATAAAACACTGCCATGCCGGTATAAATATTTCCCATCATAGCGGCCATCCAAACCAACCCTGTTTCACCGGGCAGACCTACCAATATCATCACTGGGTGAATCATTTCACCCAGGGCTTCAATCCAGCCGAGCAGCTCAATACAGCGAACGATTATTAAGGCGGGGATCATGATTTTCATCAGGCTTGAGAAAATCATCCAGACTTCGGTTAGCCAGTCTTGGATAGCTTTTTTAAGAATGGTTTGATTTTTGATAGTTAGCCAGCTTGTCACTATTTTTTCTCGAATAGACTCAGGTTGGTATACGCGCAATGAGCCTGTGATTCTATGACTTTCTGCAGACCGCTGTCACGCCGGAAGCGCCACTTAGTACCTACAAGATTGAATTATTCTTATGGTAAAAGTATATGCTTGAATTGTTAGGAATGCGCTATATGAAGGATTATAAGAAAGTCGACTGCGTTGAGCAGAAAGATGATCCAGAATCCTCGTGCGTAAGGTGGCCTCTAAATCTGAGTGTCGATTTCAACACTGCATCGAGCTTCCCTAAAAAAATCCCCAAATGCCAAGATCAAAGAATCTCCGCTGGATTATGTTGGTCGAGGAATTTATCCACTTCTTTCAGCAAGGCCAAGCGAGTTTCAGTCCTTGATAGCCAGTGGTCTTCACCTTTTAATGTGACAAATTCGACGGGTTTATCAGCTTTTTTAAGCGCTTTGTACATTGCAGTACTTTGTCTAATGGGCACAACGGTATCGTCCTTGCCGTGGATCAGCAACAGCGGGGCTTGGACGCTATTAACAAAATTAATCGGTGAAATGGCAGTGAGTTTTTCCCTTTGAGTTTTTGGATCTCCGATAATATTTTCCCAATAGCTAACTACCCAATGATTGCGGCCATACTTAGCTTTTTCTGACCTAAGCATTTGGGGCAGGTCAGAAACACCGGCGATTGAAATCACGCAGCGGTATAAGTCCGGCGTAAAAGTGGCTCCTGCGAGGGCTGAGTAGCCGCCATAAGAGGCGCCCATAATACAGACCCTTTCTGGGTCAACATAGCCAGCTTGAACTAGTGCAGCCACGCCGTCAGAAACGTCATCTTGCATCTTTTGGCCCCATTCTCCGGCGCCTCTATCATGGAGGGCAAACCCAAAACCTGTTGATCCTCTGAAATTAGGTTGTAATACGGCATAGCCTTTAGCCGCTAGATACTGTGCTAACCAATTAAAGCGTAGGCTGTCATGAGTCGCCGGACCGCCGTGTGGCAAAGCGATTAAGGGTAGATTTTTTCGCTTACTGGGGTCTGTAGGTAGAGTGATAATCGAGGGTATCTTCATACCGTCACGGGCGCTAAGATTAACCGCTTTGAGTTCGCCAATAGATCTGACAGCCGGGTATTCGGAGACAAGATTGTAGAGCTTAGTTTGGGCTCTATCGAACAGCTTGTAGGCGCCTGCACCCTCATTGCCGCTAACGCTAATTAACCATTTATTATTGTCTGCAGTCTTTCCATGAACGTTAACGCTACTGTATGAAAAGTGGTCAGCGAGGATAGAATAACTTTCATTATCTTCTGCATTGTTAAATTCATAACTAGGAGTAAAACCGCTGTACTTTACTGCGATTAATGTTTGGTTAATGTCAGTTTCCAACTCACCAACATCTGTGCCCTCGCGAACATAAAGCGGTCCTTGTATATCACCGTCTTTAAGCGACATGGAGAAAACAGCTAGGTTATTGCCGTCACCCGAGAGGAGGAGTAGTCGACTGCCATCATCGGAAAGGGCTTGCAGGGTAAATTCAGGGATAGGCGTTTTATAACTGTAAATGGTCTGCCAATTTCCAGAGACATTGGAGTAGATTTCATGGTTTTGGGTACTTGGATTATAGTCTTCCCTGGCGAGTACCTTGCCGGTGCCATCAACAAACCATTGTATGGTTGAACTGTTACCTTTCGCATGAACCTTACCTCTGCCGTTCTTCAGACTAACCCTGTATAGATGATATTTCGGTGTAACGCCAAACCGCCCAGCGTAAGCTGGCATATACAATTCCCCGGAATCTTTATTAAAACCCACGATTAGACCAAGCCCCCCTTGCGCTGGAAACAGCCCCTTTGAATTGCTCAGTAGAACTTTAATCTTTTTGGTGTTTAAGTTGTAGACGAAGGCTGAGCTACTTTCCCAGTTCTCTTTAACTTGCATCATTCGCGTATGTTTTGAGCTTTCCAAAACAACATGCTCATTGCTGACAAAATGGATGCCGCGGGCTTTGTATTTGTCCGCATTAAAACCGCCAGTCAGCTCTAATGTCTGCGCGTTCATGATGACAAAGAAGTCCTGATTGCCTTGTCTTTGTATTAGGGCGTAATGTTTTCCATCAGGTGATATCGCCAGAGACCTATACTCTGGTAGCTGGCCATAATGACTAATATTCGGTTGGTCTGAGCTGGCTGAGGCAGAGAGGTCTTTTGCATTGAGTATCTGTGCGCCGCATAGACATCCAAAAAGGGTAAGGTAGACGCCAAAATTGAGTAACCTAGAAATCATTGAATGCCCCGTTTTCTATGTAATTGTGAATTAAACTAGCGGTAAAGACTATAAAAAGCAAATCTTTGGGTGGTTGGGATTGTAATGACAGTATTTGGTACTGAGAGAGGTGGGTCTTTATTTACGGCGGGATAAACCGAACCCTCCAATACTAGAGGGACTCACCTAGTCTTGTAAAAAAAGCGCACCGCCCTAAAGTGCGTTCTGCGCCGCTTCGCGGCTTGTGAACCTGAGCATTAAACTCAACCCCGCGAGGATCCGGCAAATAAAAAATCCCCCACAGGTTATGGTGAATTTATCGGTTTGGGGCGTTAATTCATCGCGGGATGATTCGGCCTTTGGCCTCACCTCTTCGAGGCCGCCCTAAAGTGCGTTCTGCGCCGTTTCACGGCTTGTGAACCGGAGCGTTAAACTCACTCCCACTAATCTCCGGCAAATAAAAAACCCCCACACGTAGGTGTGAGGGTTTTTTATTTGGTGGAGCCTAGCGGGATCGAACCGCTGACCTCAACACTGCCAGTGTTGCGCTCTCCCAGCTGAGCTAAGGCCCCAAAAAGGAAGCCGCATAATAGGGATGACCTTGGGCCAAGTCAAGCCTGTTTTCGCGGTATAAAGGGCTTTCAGCCAAGTTGCTGATATTCCTTTTCCAACTTCTTGAGTTTCTTTTTGCCTATACCACCAAGTAGCTCTATGGCATGACGTAATCTAGCTCTGGACATATCGGCGCCGAGCAGGTTCATGGAGTCCATTACAGAGATCGACGCACTGCTGCCGGCGATGGCGATAAATAAGGGTGCCAGGAAGGGTTTGAGTTTAATGTCCATGCCGTCGGCCACTGCTTTGAGGGCATTGAAGATATTGTCTCGGTTCCATTGCTGCACAGATTCTAGGCGCCAAAGGGCGAATTGCAGGACTTCTATAAGGCGTTCGTCCTCTATGCCAGCACTACGCAAATCCTCGGCGCTAATAGGTAACATCCCAGAAACCAGATAACTGCCGAGAGGTGCTATATCAGAGAGGGTTTCCATACGCTGTTTGGCGAAGGGCAGGAAGGCTTTTAAGGTATCGCGATTGAGTGCCCATTCCTGCAGGCGATCGGCGAGCTGGTCATCGGTAAGTTCTTCGCGTATCCACATGCCGTTTAGCCAGCTGAGTTTCTCTACATCGAATACCGGACCACCCAGAGACACGCGCTGAATATCAAAGACCTCAAGCATTTCGGCGAGGGTGAACTTCTCCCGCTCATCGGGCATCGACCAACCCATGCGGCCAAGATAGTTAAGCAGTGCTTCGGGCAGATAACCCATGCGCTGGTAGAAGAGGATGCTGGTGGGGTTTTTGCGTTTTGACAACTTGCTCTTGTCGATATTGCGCAGCAGCGGCAGGTGACAGAACACCGGCGTGTCCCAACCAAAGTATTGATAGAGCAAAATATGCTTGGGTGCTGAGTTAATCCACTCTTCACCACGAATCACATGACTGATTTTCATCAGGTGATCATCGACCACATTGGCCAAATGATAGGTGGGCATACCGTCGGCTTTAAGCAATACCTGTAGGTCGATCTGAGTCCAGTCGATGCTAATTTCGCCGCGTAACATATCGTTAAACACACATTGGCCCTCGCGGGGCACATTCATGCGCACAACATGGGATTCATTGTTGGCCAGTCGCTGGTCGATCTCGGCTTGCTCTAGATGCTGGCAGTGTCCGTCGTAGCCTATTGGTTGCTTTTCTTCCATCTGGGTTTTACGCAGTTGGTCTAGGCGCTCGCTGGTACAGAAACAGCGGAAGGCATGGCCGCTATCTAATAGCTGGTCTGCGTGCTGGCGATAGATATCTGAACGCTCGCTCTGGCGGTAGGGGCCGTGGGGGCCGCCATTGTCTGGACCCTCGTCCCATTCGAGGCCCAACCAGTGCAGGGCATCGAGTATAGATTTTTCTGATTCCGGGGTTGAACGCACCTGATCAGTGTCTTCAATACGCAGTAAGAACTGGCCTCCCTGACTGTGGGCAAAGGCCATATTAAACAGGGCTACGTAGGCGGTTCCAACGTGGGGGTCGCCGGTGGGAGAGGGGGCAATGCGGGTGCGAACGGTCATTTATTAATCCAAGTAAAAAGCAATGGCGCATTATACGTTTTACACGGGGGGCTCTGTCACTATCTGTTGACTATCAGGACCAAATAAACCTGCCAAATAAATCTGCAGGCTGGTCTGGCCTTTCTCTATAAAGGTTCTTTTCCTAAAAGGTACTCGACATAAAAGTCTTAGGCCACCGCGCCGCTGCTTCGAAGTGTGGCGATGGCATCTTTATCAAAGCCTAGATCAGCTAATATCTCGGACGAGTGTTGTCCTATAGCACCGCCGGATACGCCATACTCAGGTGCTGATTTAGACAGCTTTAATGCACTGCCAACTTGACGTTGGGAGCCACCATTGGGTGTTTTTACATCGACGATCATTTCTCTCTGAGCGGAATCTTGATATTCACAGGCTTCTGCAAAGGTCAGTACTGGCTCGACACAGGCTTCTCTGTCTTTAAATATCTCTCGCCACTGAGCTAGGGTTTTAGTGGCGATAATAGTATCCAGTTTTGCTCTGAGAGCTTTCTGCGTTTCACTGTCTTGCTGATTGGCGAGAGTGAGCAGCTCATCGTCTCCCAGAGTCTGGCAGAGCACTTGAAAAAACTGCGGCTCTAAACTGCCGATGGACAGGTAGCGATTATCCGAGGTCTGATAATAATCGTAAAAACTGCCGCCATTTAATGACATGGAGCCGGAGGTGGGTTCAACCCCAGCACTGAGATAGGTTGAGCCAAAGAGTGCATTAAGAGAGAACATCGCATCAGTCATGCTGATGTCGATCTGCTGTCCCTCGCCACTGATATGGCGCTGGTTCACTGCAGCTAGAATGCCGATCACCGCATGCAGAGATCCACCGGCAATATCTGCTACCGGCATACCCATAATCGGTGTGCGATCACTACCGCGGCCAGAGTAGCCATTGAGACCTGAGATGGAGAGATAATTATTGTCGTGACCAGCGCGATCCCGATAGGGGCCAGTCTGGCCATAGCCTGTCACAGAACAGTAAATCAGCTTAGGGTTAATCTCATGGAGCTGTTCATAGCCAAGACCCAGGCGTTGCATTACGCCTGGACGGAACTGTTCTATAACAATGTCGTAGTCCTCGACCAAACGCTTGGCTATAGCCACCGCTTCGGGGTTTTTCAGGTCTAGAGCGATCGAGCGTTTATTGCGATTGAGCGTGCCGTGGGCAGTTGATTGGCCATCGGCAAAGGGTGGCATATTACGCAGTAAATCCGGCCGAGTCGGCGACTCGATACGCAGGACTTCGGCACCCATATCAGCCAGCATCATGGTGGCAAAAGGGCCGGGGACTAGTGTGGTGAAATCGAGGATTTTAAGGTTTTCGAGGGCGCGCATAGTCTAGGTTCACTATTTTATTATTAGAATTTTGTAGTGCTGTAACGGAAACCTATTATTGACATAACCTGCTACTCAGCGCCAGTCTTTAGGGGAATTATTGGCGGGCTAGGCTAGCTGCTGCGATTACATTCCTCTATCCACCAGTCAGTGGCGACGGTTTTATGGCGATTTTTGGGCAGGACAAAATAGAAGGTTCGGGTCATATCGCGCTTTGGCAATGTCAGCGGCACTAGCTCACCGCTCTTAAAGTTATTTTGCAGTACGATCTCAGATAGGCAGCCAATGCCCAACCCCGCTTCCACAGCTTTTTTAATTGCCTCGTTGTGCTTGAACTGCAAATAGATATCCAGCTTGGGCATCAGCCCGGCCAGCGCAGAATTAAAGGTATGGCGTGCTCCAGATTCGGGCTCCCGAAGAATCCATCTTGCGGCAACTATATCGGCATCGGTGAGCCGCTGCTTTTTTGCCAGGGGGTGAGAGGGGCTGCAAAATACTACCAATTGATCTTGCCGCCAGGGAATTAACTCTAGATCTCTGTGTTGTATCGCACCTTCGATCATGCCGATATCCACTTCATAGTTGGCCACCTGAGATGCTACCTCGGAGCTATTGGCGACATTGATATCAACTTGAGCTTCTGGGTGACGGGCCAGATAGCCTGCCAAATAGCTCACCGCCAGATGGTTGCCAATGGTAAAGCTGGCGCCTACTTTAAGGTGGCCTATCTCGCTGTGGCCTTTAAGTGCCTGCTCAAACTCCTCAGCCTGGGCAATTAATACCTGAGCTTTATTGCGCAATGTTTTACCCACTTCATTGAGCTCGAGCTTTTTACCGCTGCGATTAAATAGACTGAGATTAAAGGCTTGCTCAAGGGTTTGCAGGGCAGAGCTGGCGGCAGACTGTGACATATGCAACTGCTCGGCGGCTTTGGATATATTTTCGTAGCGAGCAATACTAAGAAATATCTGTAACTGTCTAAGGCTGTATTTCATCTCTACTACCTAACTATTTTGATGGCTGGCATAATTTTTGTTATCGGTTAAATCGATTATGGAAAACATAATATCCTGTTTTACTTGTATAGTTAAAGGTTCTAATATTAGACCCATTAATCTCTGGAAAGGAATGTCTCATGGCTGAGCAAAAAGCAACGAATGTAACCTGGCACGACGGTGATATTACGATCGACGATCGCAGTGTTCTGCTGGGACAAAAAGGCGCTACCCTTTGGTTTACAGGGCTTTCAGGTAGCGGTAAAAGTACTGTCGCTGTGGCGCTGGAAAAAGCATTGTTTCAGCGCGGCAAGCTGAGTTATCGACTGGATGGCGATAACATACGCTTGGGTATCAATAAGAATCTCGGCTTTTCCGCTGAGGATCGCACGGAAAATATTCGTCGTATTGGTGAAATTGCCAAACTAGTTGTCGATTCCGGTGTTATTGCGCTGTCGAGTTTTATCAGTCCCTATCGCGCCGATCGCGATCAGGTTCGCGCGCTGCATCTAGAGTCAGGCTTTGCATTTATTGAAATCTTTGTCGACTGCAGCCTTTCAGAGGCTGAGAGACGTGACCCTAAGGGCCTTTACAAAAAAGCCCGCGCTGGAGAAATTAAAAATTTTACCGGTATAGATGATCCCTATGAAGCGCCCTCCAGCCCAGAAATTCACCTGCACACCGATCAGATGAGCCTTGAGCAAGAAGTCGAGACGATCATGACTTACCTCGAAGGGCAGGGCTTTATCGCCTAACTCTTCTGTTGTATTAACCCTTACCAACTCGTATTAACTGAGAAAAACGGAGAAGTACCTTTTGACCAAGTCCATTTTAATTAAGCCCCATGGTTCAGACAGTCTAAACCCCCTGCTAGTCGACGACGCCCAGCGCCAGGCGCTGCTCCAGGAAGCAGAGTCTCTGCCATCACTGCTACTCAATTCAGCGGCAGCCGCCAATGCGGTTATGCTCGGTGCCGGATATTTTAATCCTCTTACTGGCTATATGAACCTTGCTGATGCGCTTAGTGTTTCCGAATCTTTGCACACCACTGAAGGCCTTTTTTGGCCCGTTCCAGTAATCAATTTGACCAAGGATATTTCAGGCATCAGCGGCGCTAGCCGAATTGCCCTGAGAGATCCCAACACTGAAGGCCACCCGATTATTGCGGTGATGGATGTGGCGGCGATCGAAGAGGTTAGCCCTGAGCAGATTCAATCTATGGCGGCGGATATCTTTGGTACTCTGGATCCCGAGCACCCAGGTGTTGCAACCTTTACTCATTTGGGGAATTACCTGATTTCTGGTGATATTCAGGTATTAAACCTGAGCTATTTCCAGGCAGATTTCCCTGATACCTTCCGTACAGCAACTGAAATCCGCGATGAGATTGCTCAGCGCGGCTGGAAAAAAGTGGTCGCCTTCCAAACGCGCAACCCGATGCACCGTGCTCACGAAGAGCTTTGCCATATGGCAATGGAGCGTTTAGGCGCTGATGGTATCGTTGTACATATGCTGCTCGGCAAGCTTAAGCAGGGCGATATTCCAGCCTCAGTGCGCGACGACTGTATTCGCAAGATGGTTGAGCTGTACTTCCCTGAGAACAGCGTAATGGTCACAGGTTATGGCTTTGATATGCTCTATGCCGGACCTCGAGAAGCAGTGCTACACGCAGTGTTCCGTCAGAACATGGGTTGTACCCACCTGATTGTAGGTCGCGATCACGCTGGTGTTGGTGAGTATTATGGTGCCTTTGATGCCCAGACTATCTTTGCTGAAAAGGTACCTGCAGGTGCATTGGAAATTGAAATCTTTAATGCTGACCACACGGCATTTTCCAAGAAGCTAGAGTGTGTAGTGATGATGAATGAAGCTGAAGATCACACCAAAGACGACTTTATTTTATTGTCTGGCACCAAGGTTCGACAGATGTTGGGTGATGGTATAGCACCGCCGCCTGAGTTTTCTCGTCCAGAAGTGGCGAAAATTTTGATGGATTATTATCAGCTTGAAAACGCTTAGAGGCCTCAGAAGATTGGCAGCCTAATCGTCACCTGTTAAAAGCTCTTTAAAGAAACCCCGCTATTGTTGCCAATAGCGGGTTTTTTTTAATTGTTAGGGGCTGATATTAGGGGATGGTGTTAGGTGCTGAGAAGCAGGCGATTTCCTGCTGCTGTTTTCGAATAAGCTCAAAGTATTCATAGTACTTTTTCTGTGTGCAGTAGTTGTAGGCGAGGGCTTCCACCGCAGCTTTAAAATCCTCACTGTCTCTACCCAGAACTTGTTGGGCTAGGCTCATCACTTTGGTCAATGCGGCTTCCTCAGCAGGCCAGTTCTCGGTCAAGCCTTCCAGTGCATAAAGCTGCTTGTAGCGCTCCATTAATTGATAGGCATCATTGGCACCCTTCTTTTCAAGGTTGATAATTTCCATTAGGAGCGGGATGGCTTCGGCATAGTGTTCATTGAAAATCAGATACTTGTAGTAATAGTCTCTGGCACTTTTGGTAGTGGAATGCGCTCGACCTAATACGTCGGACGATAATCTATAGGCGCCCTCAATCTGCGTCTTATCTGGATTAAATGCGCGGATTTTTTCGTAACTTTGATTAATGTTTTTCAAGATCAGAATGCAGCTTGTCGCCTGTTCTGAATACAGCGCGCGACATTGAGGCAACGCTTGTTGGCTGCGCTCTATCACTTTTTCCCAGCGCTTGCGCCGGATATCTTTATCGATACTGAGAATGGTTCTATCAAACTTTCTCTCAGACCAAACCTTGGGTTCGCCCTGAGCAGGAAAACCCTGTGCACATAGCACAAGAAAAATGAGTACTGATAAATTTCTATAACATGAATGATTAATGCGGAAGCAAAATTTCATGGTTTAGCCCCCCAACTAAAAACACCTTTTACCCCAGTATAGATGATGATTTTAGTTTTGCAGGGGAATAGACCTAGTCAGCCCTCGAAAATGCTGAGGGCTGTTATGATCAAGGGTTTAGAGCGTCATACCGCCGTCTACAACAATACATTCGCCATTGGTGTAGCTGGAAGCATCAGACACTAAATAGAGCACGGTGCCCGCCATTTCACTGGGCTCCGCATGGCGTTTCATGGGAATCTGCGCGATTGCTGATTGATAGATTTTATCATCGGTAAACAGCGCACCGGCGAACTGGGTTTTGGTGAACCCCGGGAGCAGGGCATTGACGCGGATACCCAAATCGCCACATTCCTTGGCAAATGATTTGGTCATATTCACCACTGCCGCTTTGGTAATCGAGTAAATCCCCTGCATAGCACCAGGCTGCAGTGCATTAATAGATGCAGTGTTAACAATTGAACCGCCACCATTCTCGCGCATCAGCTTGCCGGCTTCGATAGACATAAAGAAATAGCCGCGAATATTCACATCAATGGTTTTAGTATAAGCGCCGAGATCAGTGTCGAGAATATGCCCAAAGTAGGGGTTGGTTGCGGCGTTATTCACCAGAATATCGAGTTTGCCGAACGTGCTTTTGATCGTTGCAAAGACCTCTTCAATCTGCTCCATGCTCCCCACGTGACAGGCCAGTGCTTGGGCACTGCCGCCGTCTGCAGTGATCTGATCGGCCACCGCTTGGCAGCCATCCAGTTTCCGACTCGAAACAATAACATGAGCACCTTGCTCAGCTAAAAGTTTGGCAATTGCTTCGCCAATCCCCCGGCTGGCACCGGTGACTAAGGCAATTTTTCCTGTTAGATCAAAAATATTTGTCGCCATTGTTAAATCCTATAATTATTTTTTTAAAAAGCCGCTACTATAAAAAGTTCTTCAGACGCTCAGAGATCAGACTGTCCGCCTCTGACATAATTCGGTCGACTAATTCTTGCACTGTTGGCTTGTCATAGATTAAGCCAGCAACCATGCCGCAGGACCAAGCGCCGGCATCCATATCACCGTTCTTCATGATTTTGGGGTAGACGCCAGCCACTTCCGGGGCAATGTCTTCAAATTTAATATCACTGCCAAGGGCCGCTTCTTTTTCCAGCAGGCGCTCAACACCTGGGTTGATCAGCACTCTCTCGGTGTTGCGCAAGGGGCGCATGACTAAACGAGTATCCAGTTCACTGGCGGCCAAAATAGCCTGCTTAACATTTTCATGAACTGGGGCTTCTTCAGTGACAATAAAGCGTGTACCCATATTCATACCCTCGGCACCCATTGCCAGTGCCGCAACCAAGCTGCGACCGTCGGCCATACCGCCTGAAGCGACGAAGGGGATCGTCAGCTCATCGGCGGCGCGTGGTAGCAGAATAAAGTTCGGTATATCGTCTTCGCCTGGGTGACCGCCGCACTCGAAACCATCCACAGAAACCGCATCGCAGCCAATTGCCTGAGCTTTCAGGGCGTGGCGCACAGAGGTGCATTTGTGAATAACTTTGATATTGTTTTCTTTAAGAATTGGCAGCCACTGAGCGGGATTATTACCCGCAGTTTCAACGACTTTGACGCCACCATCAATAATTGCCTGAATCAGGCCCGGGTAATCTGGAGGTGTCACTGAGGGCAAAAAGGTCAAATTGACGCCAAAGGGCTTGTCGGTCATGGTGCGACAGCGAGCAATTTCATTGGCGAGCTTATCAGGAGTGCCCTGAGTCAGACCCGTAATAATCCCGAGACCGCCGGCATTGGATACAGCCGCGGCCAGTTCGGCCAAGCCTACATGGTGCATGCCGCCCTGAATAATTGGATGTTCGATGCCAAGCATCTCGGTGATTTTGGTTTTCATGGTTTCCCCTTTTTTAGATTATTTTAATCAGCCTTTGAAAGCTTACAGACTAATGATTAATTTAGCCGGCGCTCAATCGACCCCTACTGTATTAACCGACATAACGAGCGTCAATAGGGCCCGCTTATATTTGGTATAACTCGCAAGCCATGTCAATTTTACAAGGGTTTCGCCTGACGGCGCCGGTAAATAGTTTTAATGATCAACCCGATTAGCGTCAATACAGCCGCTGCGCTCAAAGCGAAAATGTGCCAATTACTGCTCAGGAGTTTTCTTACTGAATTACGTTTGGTCTGCTTTATATAGTCAAAACCTGTCGCCGGAGGAATTACGCCAACCTCGTTTTCATAGCGTTCGTAGTCTTCCATCAATCGGTGAAATTGCTCCGGTTGCTGTGCGCGTAAATCGTTAGTCTCGCCGGGATCAAGCGCGAGATTGTAAAGCCGCCAAATATGGTCGCCGTGGGGTGGGCTATTGCGAGTGAGTTTGTAATTCCCCTTGATAAGGGCAGAGTTTCCCGATACTTCTATGCCTATAGCGTCATCGTCCCCATAGATAGCGCTGGCCGAACCGTCGAGAAGTGGCATCATGCTGCGCCCCGTGATAGCAACAGCGTCAGTCTGTTGGTCTGTGACGTTGAGATAGTCCAATACGGTTGGTGTTATATCTGTGACCATAGTCATTGCCGACTGCCAATCTTGCTTGGCTATTTCAGGTCCGGCGATAATTAAGGGCACTCGAAGACCGCCCTCAGCAGCGTAAAACTTAAACATATTGAGCGGTGAGGCGGTGGCACTGGCCCACTCTGGCCCTATAGCCACCATGCTGCCTTTCTCACCGAGATTATCCAGTCGATGGTTGTATCCATTAAGGCTCATCCAGGTCTTCATGCCGCGGATTTCAATGGGATAACTGGGCTCAGGTCCATTGTCTGATGTGATAATAAACAATGTATTATCGAGCTCACCGCGGTCGTCCAGGTACTTAACAAAGCGCCCAATATGGCTATCCATAGACTCTAGCATCGCAGCTTGTACCTGCATGGCTCGGGTATAGAGCGCGCGCTGTTCTGGCGATAAATTTCCCCACTTTTTACTCTTGGCGGGCATCGCGGCCAGAGGTGTGTCCGCCGCAATAAGACCCAGAGCGATAGCGCGTTGATGACGCTTTTTACGCAGTGAATGCCAGCCCTGATCGTAGACTCCATTATAGGTATCGGTAATCTCTCGGGGCGCCTGAACCGGTATATGGATAGCCTGAAAGGCCAGGTAGGAGAAGAAGGGCCGCCGTTGACTAGACTGTTTGTCGCTATCCAAATAACTGATCATGCGGTCGACGATAAATTCAGAGGAATAAAAATCTTCAGGCAGATCCGCCGGTTTTCCATCTTCATACCAGGGCGCAAAAGCGTAATAGCCGATATAGGGTTTTTGTTCCCAGTTATCAGCCCCCGAAGCGTCTAGGGCAAAGGAGCGGTCAAAGCCATGGCTATTGGGGAGATCCTGCTCGCGGCTGCCTAGATGCCATTTTCCTGTCATATAGGTACTGTAACCTGAGACTTTGAGTCGATCAGCCAGAGTTCTTACACCGGGTTCAAAAAACATTGAATAGCCTGGCTGGCCAGCTTGATTGTCGGTCAGCACCTCTGGGATCGTCGCAATTCCGGTGCGATGGTTGTCGATGCCGGTAAGCAGCATGGCGCGGGACGGGGCGCAGAGTGGGGAGGTATGGTAGTTGCTAAATTTAGTACCGCGGTCAGCCAGGGACTGAATAGTTGGCATCTTGGCTTCGCCGCCAAAGGGGGCAAAATCCGTTAGGCCTGCATCATCGACCAGAATCACCACCACATTCGGGCGTTGATCTGCCGCAGAAGCATTTAACGCTGAGCTTCCCCAGGCGCTAACCGATATTGTTAGGACAGCTGCAAGGCAGGCTATAGCGCTTGAGAGTCGCGGGCTGGTCCTGGTTGATAAATGTCCTGGCATTGGTCGATTGTAATCCGATTATTGTTATAAGGTGATTTCGGCCCAAGCAAGATATTGGAAAACCCTGGCTCTGTCTAATGCAATGTTGTTATTGCCGTTTCTTGTAGTACGGTATAAGGTGACAGTTATTGTGCCAATATAAACTCGTCTAGGAAAAACCAGTGATTAAATTAAGTAAAGAGGGAACGATCTATACGATTACCATGAATAATGGTGAAAATATGATCTGTTTAGATTGGCAGCGAAGGATGCTAGAGATCCTTGATCAGCTTGAAGAAAGTCCTGTCGCAGGCACCGCAATGGTGCTAGTTGGCGAAGAAAAGTTTTTCTCAAATGGCCTTAACCTTGACGTATTAAGGAAGCTCGATGGAGCTGGTTGGACGCTATTTGCCACCCAGATGAATGAAATTCATCGCCGTATGCTGATGTTACCTTTTCCCACTGTAGCCGCGGTTAATGGGCATGCCTTTGCCGGCGGGGCGTTTATTGCACTGTCATGTGACTACCGGGTGATGCGTGAAGATCGTGGTTGGATCTGTATCTCTGAGGTTGATGCCGGGGTGCCTTTACCTCAGGGAATGATGGAATTTTTACGTCTGCGGTTGCCTGCCACGACTGTTCGCGACGCAGTGCTAACCGGCAAGCGTTACACCGCTGACGATGCCATTGCTGCGGGCTTCGCCGATGGCAAAGCATCGGCAGAATTGCTGCTCGGCATGGCCACTGAGTTGGCCATCGATCTTGCCTGCAAAGAGCCGGACATCTTTAAAGCGATAAAGCAGGCTTATTACGCACCTATAGCCGAAGGCTTGAAGTAAAAGTAGACAGTACTGCTAGTTCTGCTAGTTCTGCTATCAGAGTATGAACGTGCTTCAGGGTAGAGTTCCGCTGAAAAAATATAACTGAAAATAAAATAACTGAAAATAATAAAAGGTATTGATCATGGCAATAGGTGTTATCGCAACGATTACGGTTCGCGACGGTAAAAATGCAGAGTTTGAAGAACTGTTTACTGCACTCACAGAGCAGGTGCTGGCCAATGAGCCGGGGGCAACTTTTTATGCACTGCACAGAACCAAATCTGATTCGCAGGTTTATAAGGTTCTGGAGCAATACGCGAGTAAAGAAGCTCTAAAAGCCCATGGGCAGACTGAGTACTTTTTAGCGGCCAGCCAAAAAATGGGAGCACTGGTTGCAGCGGCGCCCGAATTAGAAGTTTTGGATGCAGTCTGAGAGCGCTCTTGATTAAGTACTTGATTTAGCACTCGCTCAAAAACGAGAAGCGATAGCAATGGTAGCGTGGATTTGGTTGGCGGCAGCGGCTCTGTATCTGGTGTTTTTATACTGGTATATCAACTGGTCCGGGCCCATTGCGGCTGACGAAATTGACGGTTATTTAGACTATTTCTCTGCTGGCTCCGGTGCTCAATACACCGACGTGGAAGTGCTGCGTCGGTTTCTTGAAGAGGACGACGGCAAAGAATTTGTTATGCAGAATTTTGTCTCATTGCACGGTGGAAAAATTTCTCACCCAGTTAGCGGTGAGCAGGTCAGCCCCAAAGAGGTTATTGGCGGTTACTTTAAGCCCTTTTCCAAAGCGCTGTTTAAGCGCGCTGGGCATCCCGTTTTTATGGCACGCAAGGTAGGCGGTTATATTGATAGTTGGAATGTTGACGGGGATCCTCAGTGGGCCGCAACGGCAATGATGCGTTACAGATGCCGGCGGGATCTTATTGAGCTGGCATCCGATCAGCGTTTTGCTGCGATTCATGTTTTTAAAACCTCGGCTATTGAGAAAACTGTTTCCTTTCCGGTTCAAATCAATATGAGTGTGTTTTTGCGGCCGCGATTGTACGTTCCTATGGGGCTCATATGGGTGGCGTCAATGGCGCATTTTGTTGCGGTTATTCTGTGATGTTTTTATTGGCTGAGAGTTGGCGATATCGCGAAGCTCAACCAGTTTTTGATCTCGGTAGAGCGCAGCGACGAGAGATATCGCGGAGACAAAAAAACCGCACTTGTTAAAAAGCATATAAAAGGCACTCGGTAAATGAATAGGTCGAATATCCACCGTCTCTACGGCATAACCCATTCACTCTATACAGGCCGCGCACGTTCTTATCTGATCAAGAACGGCACTGCCTTTCGTGAGTTATCCAGCGGTCATAAAAGTTTTAAAGCTGAGGTATTGCCTGAGAGCAAACTGGCGACCATTCCCGTTCTAGTGACCCCAGAGGGGCAGGTTATCCGCGATGGCGGGGCGATTATTGAGCATTTTGAAAAATCCACCTCGAGGCGATTTACACCATCGAGTCCGAAGCAGCAGATCGTCAGTACGCTATTTGATCTAATCGGTACCAGTGGCTTACTGCGTCCAGCAATGCACTAACACTTTTTACATTCCCAGCCGGAGCATCCAGAGCGAGAGGCGAAGTCTCAGTACATGATGTCAAAAATGCAGCATGCAGGAAGGCTTTTTGGTGTTACAGAGGAAAGTGCAGCTCTGGTGGAGACAGTCTATCTTGAGTTTCTCGACGCCCTCAATAAGCATTTTAGTGAATATCCCTACCTGTTGGGATGGACGCCGTGCATTGGTGACTTTGGTTTAATCGCACCGCTCTATGCTCACCTGGGAAGAGATCCTGCGCCGCTGCGGATTATGCAGCAGCGGGCGGTGCGTGTAACACGCTGGGTTGAACGTATGAATCGCGCCGATCAGGATGCTCTGGAGTTTTTTAATCCAGGAGTTAGCTACCTCGAAGATGACAGGATTCCCGAGACCCTAGAAACAGTGCTCAAAGTATTGGCAGAGGACCTGGTTCCTGAGACTCAGGCGGCGGCAGAGGTGATAAACCAATGGCTGGCTGAACATCAACCTGAATCTGGCACCTTGGCCCAGGGATCACTGGGCCAGAGCATGTATGGCATGGCTCAGTTTAGTCTGCGCGGCCAGTCTATAAGTGCCGTGGCCCAATCATATCGCTTTGTAGTTTTACAGAAATTACAGCAACAATACGCCCAGTTAGAGCCAGCGCAGCAGCAGGATGTAACTAGTCTGTTGCAACGCTGTGGTCTTGAAGCACTGGTGGCGACTAGACTGAAGCGAGAGCTGGGATGGTCAGAAAATCAGGATATCTGGCTCTAAACCTTTTTACTCATCGGCTTGTTTTTGAGTCATCTTGCGCGCCATAACCTGCTTGAGAATCTCCATCGGGTCTTTGTCAAAATCACTGGCATCGTGGCGCTCGGCGAGCTGATGCTTTTCCGTTCCCCAGACACGATTGACTCGTTGGCCACGCTTTACCGCGGGACGCTGCTGGATTTCTTGGGTCCAGCGAATAACATTCTTGTAGGTTGAGGCGTCGAGAAACTCTCCGGCTTCATAGAGCTTGCCCATCACCAGTGCACCGTACCAAGCCATATTGGCCATATCCGCAATGCTGTACTCGTCGCCGCAGAGATAACGATTGCCGGCCAGATGCTGGTCGAGCAAATCGAGCTGGCGTTTCACTTCCATGGTGTAGCGTTCGATAGGGTATTCGAGTTTTTCCGGAGCATAGGCATAAAAATGACCGAAACCGCCGCCGAGAAAGGGGACACTGCCGATATTCCAAAATAACCAATTTAGGCATTGAGTGCGCTGAGCTGGGGTTTTGGGAATAAAGGCATCAAATCTTTCGGCTAAATAGAGCATGATCGCACCAGACTCAAAAACGCGAGTCGGCTCTTCTGTGCTGTGGTCCATTAATGCCGGAATCTTCGAGTTGGGATTGACCTCGACAAAGCCGCTGCTAAATTGTTCGCCATCTTGAATATTAACCAACCAGGCATCGTACTCGGCGTCTTTAATACCGAGTTCGAGGAGTTCTTCTAAGAGCACAGTGACTTTTACGCCATTAGGTGTTCCCAAGGAGTAGAGTTGCAATGGATGGTTGCCGACTGGAAGCGCTTGATCGTGGGTAGAGCCTGCCGTGGGCCGATTAATGGCAGCAAATTTTCCACCAACCTCTTTGTTCCAGGTCCAGACTTTTGACGGTGAGTAGGTTTTGGGTTCGCTCATGCTGATTCTCTTATGATTTTTTATACTTGTTGTTAAAGCTCGATTTAAAAAGACTCGGGTTATCAAGGCTCGGGTTATCAAGGCTCGGGTTATCCAGGCTCGGGTTATCCAGGCTCGGTGATTTTGAGTATTGCGCTGGCATAGTCTGTTTAAGCTTTTATCTTGGCACGGTTTGCGTCATTATTAAATCTAATTATAGTGAGATTAATTTTATTACGACCCAAAGAGGCTTGGGTCTTATTGATCATTATGGCATGATAAATGTCAAAATATTTATTGGCTGTTTTTCGTATGCTCTCAAGTGAGTGAGCGCTGCGATGGCTATCTCAAAGAACACTGCGAAGCCCCTTAAACTGCCGCTAAACCGACGACTGGTATCTTGAGCCGTTAGCACAATAAATGGGATTAACAGTGCCCGATAAAAATAAAAAAGTCTGTCGTTATGTAACTGTACGATAAATACTAAGCATCATATTTACTCTGGAATATAAATTTATGTCTCAAGTTAACACCTTAGATGAAGCTAAATTACTCGCCCATTTAGAGGCCAATGTCGACGGCTTTACCGGCCCCATAAGTGTCAGCAAATTTGCTGGCGGCCAGTCCAATCCGACATTTAAAATCGATGCCGCTTCCGGCAGTTATGTGCTGCGACGCCAGCCGCCAGGGGAGCTGCTCAAGTCAGCCCACGCTGTGGACCGTGAATACCGTGTTATCAAGGCATTGGCAGATAGTGATGTGCCAGTGGCCAAGGCCTACCACCTCTGTGAAGACCGCGATGTTATCGGCTCGATGTTTTATCTGATGGAGTTTTGTGAGGGTAATATCCACTGGGGTCCTGAGCTTGAGGAAATAGAAACTCGTGAGCAGCGAGGTCAGATGTACGATGAACTAATCAAAGTGCTTGCCGCAATTCACTCGGTGGACTTAGAGAAAGCAGGGCTGACTGATTACGGACGTCCAGGAAACTATTTTCAACGCCAACTGGATCGCTGGAGCGCGCAGTATCGTGCCTCCGAGCTTGAGAATATCGATGAAATGGAACGCCTAATGCTGTGGCTGGGCGACAATATGCCGGCCGACGACGGCAAAGTTACCCTAGTGCATGGTGATTACCGTCTCGATAATCTGATGTACGCCAAAGATAATACAAAGGTAATCGCCGTACTCGACTGGGAACTGTCGACCCTCGGTCACCCTTATGCAGATCTTGCGTATGTGATTATGGGCATGAAACTGCCGGCCTCGCAGAGCAAAAATGTGGTCGGAGGCATAGGCAATATTGACTGGGCGAGTCATGGTATACCCTCCGAAGAGATGATCGTTGAGCGTTACTGTGCTCTGATGGGTATAGACAAGATTGGCAACTGGAATTTCTTTATGGCCTTTAGCTTTTTCCGACTGGCAGCGATCTGTCAGGGCGTCGCCAAACGCGCGGTGGATGGCAATGCCTCCAATGCTGCAGCTGATGGTGTAGCAGGACTGGTGCGACCTCTCGCCGAGTTGGCCATGGACTATATTGACTAGCTTCGACTGCGCACTGAGCTTAGGGTAATACTGGTATTCAATATCCAGCCTCGAGTCTGAGGCTGGATCTACTGGGGCTTATTCCAGCCAAAATATTCCAAGACAAACACAGTTTCAGCCTAGCTGGCATTGATTAGCGAGTAACGCTTGATTGATTCTCATATATAATGGCATCGTTAGTGTCAATACAGGCGCTCTTCGACTAAAGGCCGCTCTTTCGCTGTTGGGCATCTGGATAATGTGTCGTTATTTATTAGATGCCAGTAAAAAGGAGAAATATAAATGCCTTCGTTTAAGCACATTACTCTAATAGGCGCGACACCCTCGCCGTACACGCACAAAATGATCGGGCTGCTGCGTTATCGGCAAATACCCTACCGCATCAAGTGGGGTACCCCGGAGCAAATCCTGCGGCAAATGGATATCGAACCGCCGAAGCCTGCTTTATTGCCTACCTTTGTCTTGGATAATGAAAATGATGAGGCTCAGGCGATTTGTGACTCCACACCCATTATTCGTCGGCTCGAAGAGGATTTCTCGGAGCGCTCGGTGCTGCCGTCTGATCCTGCACTGGCCTTTATTGATTATTTGCTCGAGGATTTTGCCGACGAGTGGTGTACCAAATATATGTTTCACTACCGCTGGCACCCTCAGGCTGATGCGGATAATGCCGGCACATTATTGCCTCTGGGCTACAACGTCAGTATGCCCTCCGATCAGCACAAGCAATTTAAGGAATACATTGCCTCGCGCCAAATTAGCCGTCTCTATGTAGTCGGTTCCAATGAGACCACGGCACCGATTATTGATGCTAGCTATAGGCGTTTCCTCGCGGCTATGGAAGTTCATTTGAGCCAGCAGCCCTATATGTTGGGCCACAGGCCTGGCGCTAGCGACTTTGCGCTCTATGGTCAATTAACCCAGCTGGTGGGCTTTGACCCGACACCCCGAGCTATAGCTCATCAAACCTCTCTGCGCACCGTGGCATGGGTAGATCAGATGGCGGATTTGAGTGGTTTGGAGGTCCAGGAGGCTGGCTGGACGTCGCTTGAGCAACAGCCAGAATCTCTGCGCGGCCTGCTTGCGGAACTGGGGCGCATGTATGTTCCAGCGCTATTAGCCAATGCTCGTGCACTTCAGGCCGGTGAAAAAAATTGGCAGGCGGAGATCGATGGTGCCCTGTGGAGTCAGCTGACGTTTCCCTACCAAGTGAAGTGCCTTAATTGGATCAAACAGCGTTATGCCAAACTCAGTGCAGAAGACCGCCAGCGCGTAGACTTGGCACTTGATGGCAGCGGCTGCGAGGCGCTTTTTTCGCGCCTCTAAGTATTTTGCGTGAAGCAACCGGTTTTGTCGCCGCTTGATCACTGCTAAATGGCTAGGCAGCTTAGTTTCGGGAGAATAATGACATATACTATGCCCAGTCTTGGGGGCCGTGGAGTAGCCTGTTGAAAGGGCCGTTTTACGCGAAGGAAACTAGAGCAGCAGAGGAATTAAAGGTAATTTTATGACTACCCTATCGACCAGCGGTGCTCCTGATGGGCGCCGTCAACGAAGTGAACGGAGCAAGCAGGCAATTATTGAAGCCATGCTGGCCATGATCGCTGAGGGAATTCTAATCCCCACGGCACAGCAGATATCTGAGCGAGCTGGTGTGGGTATTCGCAGTGTCTTTCGACACTTTGAAGATATGGAAAGCATTTTCGTTTTGGCCGATGAAACCTGTCGAGAACGCTTTGAAGATATATTTTTGGGCGGTGATCGCGAGGGAACTCTGGAGCAGCGTATTTTGCATGCGGTGGAACAGCGCGCCAAAGGCTATGAGCTCTATGGCAACGTGATTCTCTCGACCTTGGCTCAGCGCTGGCGATTTTCCACGCTGAGCAAGAACTATGGTCGCTATCAGCGCGGATTGCGCAAAAATCTTCAGGACTGGCTACCAGAGTTGGAGAGTCTCGATGCCAGCTCTCTTGAAGCGGTGCATGGGATTGTCTCTTTTGAATTTTGGAATCGTCTTCGCGATCATCAGGGTTTGAGTAAAAAGGCCGCTATAGGCGTTGTGGTACAAATGTTAAATGGTCTGGTTGTGGCCACTTAAATAAGTAAACCGGAAGCAGAAAAAAAGAAACACTAAAACAAAAAATAACGTAAATCGGTGATTTGCATTGCCGACTTTAGAGGGGAATAACGTGGAATTAACAGACAAAATTATTGTTGTCACAGGCGCTGCCAGTGGTATCGGGCGCGCTATGGCGGTTCGTTTTAAAGCCGAGGGTGCCAAGCAGATTGTCGCCGTGGATATCAATATCGAAGGCGCTCAGGCCACTGCTGAGATGGTTGAGGGTGTTGCCATGAGTGCGGATGTCTCCAGAGAAGAAGATATCCAACGGGTCATCGAAGAGACTGAAAGCAACGTCGGCCCAATTGATCTGTTTTGCTCCAATGCCGGTGTCGGTATGGGCGAGCGCATTAACTCCCCGAATCAAGAGTGGCAGATGAGCTGGGATATCAATGTGATGTCACATGTCTATGCTGCGCGTCATCTGTTGCCTCTAATGGTGGCACGAGGTGGCGGTTATTTCCTTAATACGTCCTCCGCGGCTGGACTACTAAATCAGATTGGCGGCGCTGCTTATGGTGTTACCAAACATGCTGCCGTGGGCTTCGGTGAGTGGTTGGCGATTCACCACAAACATGAGGGGATTAAGGTCTCTATGCTCTGTCCCCAGGCAGTGCGCACACCAATGACCGAAACCGATAACGATGCCACAGCGGCGGCTGCCAGCAACGGTATGATCGAGCCGGAAGAGCTCTGTGACACTGTGGTTGAAGGCTTGCGCGATGAGAACTTTATGATTTTGCCACACCCGATTGTGCTTGATTTTATGCGCAACAAGACCAGTAATTATGATCGCTGGATTGGCGGTATGAATAAGTTGATGAAAAAAATCACTGGCGCACTCTAATTAAAATGACTCAATAATACGAACAGGTTGTACTTTTATGCTTGATATTAAGGAAGTTTATCGCGTCACTAAAGAATTTTTGAAGTTAGTGCCGGTGCTGTCGGTTAAACCGACGAGCAATGAAGACGCGGTTTCTATGGCGACTGTACTCGAGGGCACAGTTGCCAAATATCCTGACCGCAGCATGATTATATTTGAGGGGCGGGAGCTTACTTGGAGTGAGTTTAATGCTCTGACTAATCAATTTGCTCATGCTCTAGTCGCCCGTGGTGTCGAGCGCGGCGATTGCGTTTCGGTGATAATGGAAAACCGCATTGAAATGCTAGCCTGTACCTTTGCCCTGCAAAAAATTGGCGCCATATCGAGTCTCATTAACTTTGCCCTAACGGGCGCTCAGTTAGCCCATTGCGTCAATGTGTCTGATTCGCGTAAGTGCTTAGTGGGTGAGGAAGTTTTTGCCAGTCTCGATGCCGTGCGTCCTCAGCTTTCCTTAAAAGATGAGGATATTCTCTGGGTTGCCGATCAACGTAATACCACCGCACCAGAAAATGCTGAAGATATTGTCAGTAGTCTGGAGCAGTATCCGCAGACTAATTTGGCCGATACCAACAGTATATTGGCTGGCTCTACAGCCATGTATATTTTCACCTCTGGCACCACTGGGATGCCTAAGGCCGCAAAAATCCCACATCGCCGCTGGCTTTCCGCGGCCCATGCCTTTGGTTTGGCGGGTTGTCAGGCGACTGTCAATGATCGGTTTTATCTGTGTCTGCCCCTGTTTCATGGCACTGGATTAATCTGTGGTATTGGCAGCTGTTTCTATACCGGCGCGTCGATCTTTTTGCGTCGACGCTTTTCTGCATCGGAATTTTGGTCTGATGTGAAAAACTGTCAGGCTACACAGTTTATTTACGTGGGTGAGCTCTGTCGTTATCTGCTCGCTCAACCGGTGCGGCCTGAAGAATTAAATAATTCTTTGACCCATGTTTTTGGCAATGGTCTGCGTCCTGATATCTGGGATGAGTTTAAACAGCGTTTTGGCATCGAACGGGTCTGCGAATTTTATGGTTCCAGCGAAGGCAATGTCAGTTTCTTTAATGCGCTAAATAAGAACCGCACCATGGGCCTGACGCCAGCCACCATAATACTGGTTAAGTATGATGTGGATGCTGATGAGATGGTGCGCGATGCCAATGGTGAACTGATTGTTGTGCCTGTGGGCGAAGTCGGCCTATTGCTCGGCGAGATTGATGAGCGCTACAAGTTCGATGGCTATACCAATGACGAGGCGACAGAATCAAAAATACTGCGCGATGTGGTTAAGCCCGGCGATGCCTGGTTTAACACCGGCGACTTAATTCGCGAAATAGATGTGGGTTTTGCCTTTGGCAAGAAGCACTATCAGTTTGTCGATCGGGTCGGGGATACCTTTCGTTGGCGTTCAGAGAATGTCTCGACCAACGAAGTAGGGGAGATTCTAAACGGCTGTGATCAGGTGGAAATGGCCAATGTCTATGGTGTCGATATACCTGCTATCGAGGGTAAAGCGGGCATGGTGTCACTGACGCTGAAGTCTGAACAGGTTTTTGATGCAGTGGCTTTCTCTGATTTTGTAAATGCCAATCTGCCCCATTTCTCGCAGCCAGTATTTGTTCGTGTGCAGCCTGAAGCTACCACCACTGGTACGTTTAAATTGCAGAAAGGGGATTTGCGCAAGCAGGCTTACCACCTGGATCAAGTCACAGATGAACTCTATGTATTGCCACCGCGTATGAAGCAGTATCAAAAGCTTGACCGCGAGCTCTATGACAAAATTATCGATGGTAGTGCTGGTTATTGAAATCAGTTTCCCAACAAAAAAAATAAACAGAAAATAACAAAATTCAACTTTATTAAATACGGAGTGCCTTAAAATGGCTTTTGCTTCAGATGTGGTTTCAATAGAAAAAAATGGTGCTGTCGGCACCCTGTGGCTAGACCGTCCAGAAAAATATAACGCCTTAACGCCAGCGGTGTGGGCAGCGATTCCAGAGGCCATTAATGAGCTGGCTGCGGATACTGATATCCGAGCGATTATTTTTGCTGGACGCGGTAATCACTTCTGCGCTGGTATCGATTTAATGGCGGGTGGGTTGGACGCTGAGCATGTCAAACAGTCCCCCTCTGAGGCCGTGGCAAACTTAAATCAGCTGGGCTTTACCACCGCGTTTCAGGAGGCGATTTCATCTTTGGCTAAAGTTCAGCTGCCGGTTATTGCTGTTGTTCATGGTTACTGCCTGGGTGCTGGTATAGATCTGATTACTGCCTGTGATGTGCGTATCAGCGCCGCTGACGGCCAGTTTGGTGTGCGTGAGACACGTATAGGTCTGGTTGCGGATGTGGGAACATTGCAGCGCCTGCCGAAAATTATCAGCGCCGGCCATATGGCTGAGTTGGCGTATACAGGCAAAGATATCGATGCCGCCAGAGCGGAAAAAATCGGTCTGGTAAATGATGTCTACGATAACTTTGACAGCACCTATGCCGCCGCTATGGAGATGGCGAACACTATTGCAGCTAATCCACCCCTGGCTGTGCGCGGTACCAAGTTTATATTGCAGCAGAGCGAAGATCTCACCACTGAACAGAGCCTGTTATTAAATGGCATGTTTACCCTGATGACCAGTTTGAAATCCAATGATATGCACGAAACAATGCATGCGTTTGGTGAAAAACGACCACCGGTTTATACCGGTAGTTAGAGGGTATTTAAAGCCTAGAGCAAGGCTAGCTAAAGATTTTATAAATTGCTAAGAACAAAAAGCTAAGAACAAAAAGCTAAGAACAAAAAGCTGCATCTCAGAACTGACTGAGATGCAGCTTTTTTTTACATCGTCATATCGCGTGTGGCATTGAGCAGGTCTGGATATCGTTCGCCGATCTTGGCAATTCCATAATTGACCCAGTACTCGATCTTTTGCAAAAAACTCATCTCCACCATTTCTGGTAGACGCTGCTGCTGACGATCTAAGAACGCGTGCACCGCATCCACATCTTCAGATGTCAGGCTCGCATAGAAGCCGGCCATGCCTTTGTGGGCATATGCGCCTCCCAACACAATTGCAGTAAAGTCTATATGAGTTTGTTCACTCATATGGCGTAAGTCTGGCAGTACATAGTTGGTCTTAGCACTGACGCCGTGGCAGGTACCACAGTTGCGACCATAGATCTCTTCGCCGTGGGCGATCACCTGTGGATCCTCGTTAGCTTCGTGGCCCAGGGCCATAATCACCGACTCGCCATTGTCTTGAACGGGCTGCGTGAGATTAAAGTCACCTTTCTTAAACACCAGCAGTTTGTTTTGATTGACTAGGTTACGCTTCACTTCGTCGCCACCGGCAAGCATCAGAGCGCCGCCGCTGCCCTGAGCTACGGCTATATATTGCTCGCCGTCTAACTCATAGGTCATGGGGCCAGCTAACACGGCGCTGTCGGACTGGTACTGCCACAAAATATCGCCATTGGTAGAGTCATAGGCTGCAAACTTGCCACCCCAGGTGCCTTGGAAGACAAGGTCACCGGCGGTGCTGAGAATGCCACCATTGGACGGTTTAGAGTGATGCACTGACCAGGCGCGTTTCTGTGTAACCGGGTCATAGGCCACCAATTCACCGTAGATTAATGCATCCACTGCGGCGCGCCCGGCAACCCAGCTTTTTGGATCTCGCACTTCATTGAGATCAATACCGGTGTTCCAGCGATCAACCTGATAGCTGACCGCATCCATACCCCTAAAGAAGGTAGGAACATTTTGCACGGGAATATACATCAGGCCGGTTTTAGGGCTGTAAGTCATTGGCTGCCAGTTGTGGGCGCCAAATGGAGCGGGCCAAATATAGCTGCCGCCATTGGATTGATAGTCGGCGTACTTGGTCTCTACAGGTCGACCGGTTTCCATATCTATATGGCTAGCCCAGGTCGCTTTGGCGAACTTTTCCGCTGAAAGCAATTCCCCAGTAACCCGATCTAATACATAGAAGAAGCCATTTTTAGGTGCCTGCATAATCACTTTGCGGGTTTCACCTTCCAGCTCTAGTTCCGCCAGCACTAACTGCTGAGTGGCGGTGTAGTCCCAGTTATCTCTGGGAGTGACCTGATAGTGCCAAACATATTCCCCGGTATCGGGTTTTAGCGCGACAATCGAGCTCAGGTAGAGGTTGTCGCCGCCACCGGGACTGCGCAGATCACGATTCCAAGGGGAACCGTTGCCTGTGCCTATATAGAGCAGATCTAACTCGGGGTCATAGACCAGTGAATCCCAAGCGGTGCCGCCGCCACCACCGCCAACAGTGTAATACTCGTCACCGTTCCAGGTTTCTAGAGCGGCTTCAAGAGCGGGGCTCTCCTGAGGTTTATTGCGATCCCCAGGGACAGTGTAGAAACGCCATTTTTGCTCACCAGTGTTAACGTCGAAGGCGCTGACATAGCCGCGCACGCCGAGTTCGGCGCCGCCATTGCCAATCACAACCATGCCCTTAACCACTCGGGGAGCTCCGGTGATGCTGTAGTTGCTATCTGGTGGGGTAGTTTGCACCGACCAGTTCTGTTCGCCAGTCAGGGCATCGAGTGCGATTAAACGACCGTCTAGGGCACCGAGAAACACTTGCAGGGGAGAGTTTTCGTCCTCCTGCCAGATCGCCACACCTCGGTTAACCGGGCCGCAGCAGGTTTTAATGAGATGGGATTTGGGTACCTTGGCATCAAAGTGCCAGAGCTCTTCGCCAGTTCGTGCATCTAGCGCATAGGCGTGGCTCCAGCCGGTACTGACATAGATCACACCGTTGTGCACCAGAGGAGTGGCTTCCATACCGCGGGCGGTTTCGAACTTAAACGACCAAGCCAGATCTAGTTGATCTACGTTGTCGCGGTTAACGTTGTCTAATGGGCTGAAACGCTGCTCTTGGTAGTCGCGGCCATAACTTAGCCATTCGGCATCCGGATTGGCTATCGACTGTTCATTGACTAAGGTGGGTTGGGCATTGGCCAGACTAGTAAGTCCGAGCAATACAGCGGTAGTAAGGCTGATGAGTTTGCGTAAAAGCATAGTGTTCCCCTCTGTGCGAGCCGATGACAGTATTGCAACGCCGCGCTGATTTTTTATATCGTTATTCGATAATAAGCTCTTTTTTGGTGCGCTGTTTGTCAATGCGCTGTTTTTTAGTGAGCTGTTTCTTAGTAAGTGTTTAAGAGTGCTTTTTTATTATGCGCTTTGAAGCTTTTTTTGATTGTAGGGTTAAATCCAATAAAAGACTATTAAGTAAGAGTATCTGCCTGTGACATTGCCAAGTAAATGCCAACTGGTGACTGATTAGTCCTGATGCTGAACGCCGGGTTTAGGGTCTTTTGGCGGGCCTAGAGCAGCGCTGGGAGCAAGCGCTGCTCTAGGTTTTAATGATTTATGCTCTACAGCATCGAGGATTGATGAATAATCTCATTTGAATTAGCCGGCAGGGAGATACTGGTGCCGTCTTGCCCTAAAGTGGTGTCAGAGAAAACATCGTCTACACCCTCCAGCCAGATCACCTCCATACCCAGCGCGATTAAGGGTGGCACTATATGGTAGTAGAGCAGATGACTTACATTGGCATCCCGCGCGATCTCCGCGGCCTCGACGGGCGTGGTGTGATAGTCGTGAATATCATTAAATATTTTTTCTCGCAGCGGATTACCGGTCCGCGCAGCAGACTCCGCCATCAATAAAACCAGCTTTGTCGACAGTGCCTCATGGACCAACAGGTCAACACCTGCGGAGTGCTTTTCTATAATCGGCGACTTAACGGTATCGCCAGAGATCAAGAGGCTGCGGTCTTTATAGGTAAATTTGTAAGCCACGGCCGGTGTGATCGGAAAATGATTGGCGGCGATCATTTCGATCTTGATATGGTCACTGGCATAGACCGTTACTGCATCAGCCCCTTTTGGCAATGCATAACTCTTGGGACTCATGCCGGCGCCGCTTGGCGGTGCAACTAAAGTCCCATGGTGATCGGTACGATGCACAGCATCCCGAGCATAGGCTTGATTAAAACCGGCGACTACTTCTGTTACGCCTTCGGGACCATAGACTGGCAGCGGACTACTGTTATTGTCTGCGACCCAACGCAACATTGCCATTTCACCTAGACCGTCGATATGGTCGGAATGAAAATGGGTCAAAAAGAGCGCCTCGATTTTGCCTTGGTTAATTCCCATGCGACCCAGATTGCGCGCGCCGTTGGTGCCTGCATCGACAATAAATAATTGCTCGCCCGCTATTACCGCAACACAGGGGCCCGAGCGGTTGGTGCTGGGCATAGGGCCGCCGGCACCGCATAGGCTGATATGCAATCCATCGGGCAGCTTGGCGAAAGGCTGTGCGGCCATGATGTTATCCAGAGCACTGGGCAGTACTTTAACGATAATAGCGCCGCGCTCAATATAGAGCGTCAGTGCCACAAAAAGAGCAGTGATAATGGCTAAATAGCGTTTCTGCATGATTTTATGCCTCGATATTGAGCATTTTTTTACTCCTGAACCGGTTGATGATTGCATCTGACATTATATGTGTCAATATATTTTGAGCGCCTCTGTGGCGCGGTAAATAGACTGATATGGCTAATGCATAAGTTACCTAAGTACGCTTTAATAAGCGGTTATGAGTGAGCGCCGAGAAAGGGGTGGCTAAAAGTAAGCGCCTCAAAAGAAGCGCCTCAAAATAAGAGTACTCAGTACCATGATCAATTCAGTGATGCCACGTTTAGTCCAACTGATTACCAGTGTCTGGCTGCGCAATCTGCGTCGTCGAAGAGCGGAAAAGCGGCGCCTGGCTTCTAACCAACCTCACACTATTACCGTCTATCTGCGTCTCAACGATGCGCACAGTTATCTCTTACTGCAGGTATTGGCGCAGTTTGCCCAGCGCTATCCGGTCAGTTTTGATTTTCGCACTGTTTTGAATCTTCAGGAGGATATGTACCCAGCACCGGCCCTTTGGGAGAGTAATGCCTTCGCCGATGGTGCCCATCTTGCGCAACTCTATAACCTTCGCTTTCCCTTCCAGCCGCCTGAGGCCTCTAGGGAAAAAACTCTGCAGCTCACTGCGCAACTGCTGCACTGGGAATTGCAGCCTGGTTATCTCGAGCATGCCCTAGCGTTGTTTGATGCCTATTGGCAGGGGCAGGGTGAAAATCTGAGCAGGATTGTCGACAGTAATATTAGCGATCATTGGGAATGTTACAGCCACCACTTGCAGGCTAATGAAGCACAGCTTAAGCAACAGGGGCATTATCTCAGTGGCATGCTGCACTATGGCGGCGAATGGTACTGGGGTATCAATCGTTTGGAACATCTGGAGTTACGATTGAATGAGATGGGTCTTCAGCAAGACCGGAGCATGGCTGTTCTGTTTGATAAAAATCACAGAGATTTCTGTGGTCAGACGTTAAAAGCTCGCCGCAGCGATGCGGGAGCAGATTCGGTAAATGCCATTGTTATTTACTGGTCAATGCGTAGTCCGTACTCCTACCTTGCCTTGCTTAGAGGGCGGCAGCTTGCCGATCACTATCAGGTGCCTTTAGAGGTAAAGCCGGTTTTACCTATGGTTATGCGGCGTATGCAGGTCCCTGCAACAAAGAGCGGTTATATCACTGCCGATGTAAAGCGTGAAGCCGAGAAATATGGCATCCCCTTTGGTCGAATTGCGGATCCTTTAGGGGCTGGTGTTGAACGCTGTTATGCACTGTTTGCCTATGCCCAGTCCAATGGACTGGGTTTACGTTTTTTGCAGAGCTGCGCTGAGGGCGTATGGGCGGAGGGAATTTCCGCTGCCAGCGATAGTGGATTACAGCTGTTGGTGGAGCGTGCGGGATTAGATTGGAATCAGGCGCGGCCACTATTGTGCGACGATTCCTGGCGGCTCTGGGCTCAGGACAATCTAGCCGAACTCTATGGGCATGATCTTTGGGGTGTTCCCAGTTTTGTCTACGGAAGTGAGGCTCATGTAGCATCCAAAGTATTTGGTCAGGATCGCCTCGACCGCATCGAACAGGCGATTATTGAGGACCTGGGTCAACGTACCACACAATAAAATTACGAATAATCAAAGCTACAAAGCTATAAAACTACACAACCATAAAACTACAACGCTATCAATCTACAATGCTATCAATCTACAACGCTATCAAAAAGAGAATTTAAATGACCTTTTCTAATCGCATCACACAATTAACCGGTACTCAGTACCCGATCATTCAAGCGCCTATGGGCTGGATTGCCCGCTCACAGCTTGCCGCAGCGGTCAGCAACGCTGGCGGTTTGGGGATTATCGAAACTAGCTCGGGGGAGCTGGACAATATCAAGTTGGAAGTGGCAAAAATGCGTCAGCTCACCGACAAACCCTTTGGTATGAATGTGGCGCTGTCCTATGTTCGCGACAGTAATATTATCGATTTTGTTGTTGAGCAAGGCATCAAATTTGTCACCACATCCTCGGGCAGTCCCAGTGTTTGTACCAAGGATTTTCAAGCGGCGGGGATTACTGTTTTTCATGTGGTACCCACTTTGGATATGGCGCTTAAAGCGCTGGATGCAGGCGTTGATGGCTTAGTTGTGGAGGGCGGTGAGGGCGGTGGTTTTAAAAATCCCAGTCCAGTATCAACCATGGTGCTATTGCCATTGATTCGCTCGCAATGCGATGTACCGATTATCGCTGCTGGCGGTATTGCTGATGGACCCTCCATGGCCGCAGCTTTTACTCTGGGTGCTGAGGGTGTGCAGATGGGTACGCGGATGCTTTCTTGCGCCGAATCGCCAGTGCATAACAATTGGAAAGACGCGATTGTGAACTCTCGCGAAACCGATACGGTATTTCTCAATCAGCAGGGACGCCCGGCGCTGCGGGCACTGAAGACTGAATTAACCGCGGGTCTCGAGCCCTTGGGTAAGTTTAATATTATGGAGCATATGGCCAATTTGCAGGCGCTCTATTTTGGTGGTGATATGGAGGCGGCTATTCCGCTTCAGGGGCAGGTGGGTGGTCGTATAAACAGTGTGCTGAGTGCTCAGGAAATCATTGATGAGACCATGACCGGTTTTAACGCTGCCATCAATAATCTTAGCCGCCAATACGGTCAATAGGCTGGATAAGCCGCTATACTGACAGGATTAACCTAAACAATTTCAAGAGAAATAGATGGCCGATTACGATGTTTTCAATGGTGATGCAGATGGTATCTGTGCATTGCTCCAGCTGCGCTTTGCGGAGCCTCGAGAGGCTCAGTTGGTTACCGGCGTAAAGCGTGAAATTGATCTTTTAAATCGCGTTTATCCCGCTGCCGATGATCGTATTACAGTGCTGGATATCTCCCTGGATAAAAATCGCGAAGGGTTAGATCGGGCTTTGGATGTGGGCGCTCAGGTATTCTATGTGGATCACCATTTTGCCGGCGCTGTCCCGGCCTCTGCATCACTTAAGTCGTTGATCAATCAAGCACCGGATGTCTGCACCTCAGTGCTGATTGACCATTATCTCCGTGGCGCCTACCGCGAGTGGGCAGTGGTGGGTACCTTTGGTGATAATCTTAAATACACCGCGAATGGATTGATCAAGAATCTCCACTTCTCCGCGGAACAGGTGACATTGCTGGAAAATCTCGGTATCTATATTAACTACAATGGCTATGGCGCAAATCTTGAAGAGCTGCATTTTGCACCTGATCAGCTGTATCGGCTGCTCAGTCAGTATCGCAGCCCATTTGATTTTGTTGCCGATAACAGCGCGGATTTTCACAAACTTGAGCAGGGTTATCATCAGGATATTGAGGCGGCCCAGTCCACTGTGGCTCTTGTGGCCAGCGATGAAATTGCTGCTTTCGTTCTGCCCAATGAGCCTTGGGCCCGTCGTGTTAGTGGGGTCTTCAGTAACCAGCTGGCCAACGATAACCCGCAACGTGGCCATGCGGTATTGACGGTTAAGCCCAATGGCAATTATCTGGTTAGCGTGCGCGCGCCGCTGAACAATAAAAAGGGCGCTGCGGCACTCTGTATGCAGTTCCCTACAGGCGGTGGTCGCGAGGCAGCCGCGGGGATCAATGATTTACCGGCGGATATGCTGGCGAAATTTCTAGATCAACTTAAGAAAGCTTTTAGTTTTTAGTGCGTAGCCTTCAAATACGAGTAATAACCCAGATACGGAGAGAACAGTTTGTCTAAGTCACGTCCATTTTCTATTTTAGGCCTTCAGCAAATCGCCGTTGGCGGTGCCAGTAAAGCAAAATTACGCGGTTTTTGGGTCGACTTGTTGGGGCTAAAGTACCGCGATACCTTTGTCAGCGAGTCTGAGAATGTCGATGAAGATATCTGCGAGATGGGTGCCGGTGCCTTTGCTGTAGAGGTGGATCTGATGCAGCCGCTGGATACTGAAAGACGCCCGCGGGTGGATAAGCCCGCACTCAATCATGTTGGGCTCTGGGTTGATGATCTGGCTTCGGCTGTGGACTGGCTCTCTGAGCAGGGTTTGCGCTTTACCCCTGGTGGTATTCGCAAAGGTGCGGCAGGGCACGATGTGTGTTTTGTTCATCCAGTGGCCAATGAAGAATTTCCCCTCTCGGCTGAGGGCGTTTTGGTTGAGCTGGTACAGGCGCCAGAGGCTGTTATTGCCGCTTATAAGGTCTTGGCTGAAGCAACTTAGTCTAGATATTCGTCTCTAGAGCTCGGCCATCAGGGAGCTGCAATCAGTCAGCTCCTGGGCAATCACATGGACCACATTACCGTCGGTTTCCACCACGCCTTTGACCATCAACAGGCTGCCTTTCAATAAAGCTTCACGGCAGCGTTCCTGAACCGTTGTCCAGACCACTATATTGCTATTCCCCGTTTCATCCTCAAGGGTTAAAAAAATCACACCTGACGCCGTGCCCGGTCGCTGACGTCCAGTGACCAAGCCCGCTATACGCACAAAACGTCGATTGCCCAGGGTTGGCAGATCAATAGTTCGCTTACAGCGCTGCAGCGTTTTTGACTGCTCTCGGAGTATTTCCATAGGGTGACGACCGAGGCTAACACCGGTGCTGCTGTAATCGGCATTGAGCTCCTCGACCTCTGAGGGCGTGGATAGAATTGCTGGGCGAGATTCACTGTTCTGTGCGGGTTCCAATAGCGGTCGATAGTCTTCAATAGCCAGGGCATCCCAATGGGCCTGGCGACGATTGCTGGTTAGTGAGCGCAGTGCCCCGGCACTACTTAGCAGGGCCAGATCAGCTTGGGATAATCCGGCCGTTCTGCTCAGTTGTGGGAGGCTATTAAATCCCTGTTGGCTATTGCTACGTGCCAAGACAATCCTTTCGGCGGCGCGATAAGAGAAGCCTTTAATTAGGCAGAGCCCCAGGCGTATCGCTGGTTCAGTGCTGCTGCCCGCTTCCACGCTTCCCATTTCCAAGCTCCCAGTTTCCAAGCTCCCAGTTTCCAAGCTGTGCTCCCAATCGCTGTGACAAACATCTATGGGGCGGATTTCTATCTGATGCCGCTGAGCGTCCTGTAATAGTTGTGAGGGAGTGTAAAACCCCATCGGCTGGCTATTTAGCAGTGCACAGCAAAAAGCCGCAGGGTGGTGGCATTTAAGCCAGGCGGAGACATAGGCGAGCAGGGCAAAGCTGGCGGAGTGAGATTCGGGGAAACCATAGACGCCAAAACCCTGTATCTGTTTAAACAGGCGCTCGGCAAAATCCAGTGAATAGCCTCGCGCCATCATGCCATCGGTGAGTTTTTGTTCAAACTGAGCCAGAGTACTGTTCTTACCCGACCCAGATTTTCCTGAACTGGCCATCGCCCGGCGTAACTGATCGGCTTGACCGCCGCTAAATCCGGCGGCAACCATAGCCAGGCGAATGACCTGCTCCTGAAATACAGGTATCCCCAGTGTGCGTTCAAGTACGGATTTAATCTCCTGGCTGGGATAGTCCACAGTTTCCAATCCCTGACGTCGGCGCAGGTAGGGATGCACCATACCGCCCTGAATCGGGCCCGGGCGGACAATGGCAATTTCAATGACCAAATCATAAAAGCAGCGCGGTTTTAGCCTCGGCAACATAGCCATCTGGGCTCGGGATTCAATCTGAAATACACCGACGCTATCGGCAGTACAGAGCATATCGTAGGTGGCGGGATCGTCTTTGGGGATAGACTGCATGGTTAAATTAATCTGCTGATGCTGGCTGATCAAATCAAAACAGCGATGCACTGCGCTGAGCATACCCAGGGCGAGGACATCAATTTTTAGTAGTCCCAGCGCTTCGATATCGTATTTATCCCATTGAATCACCGTACGTTCCGCCATGCTGGCGTTTTCCACTGGCACTAGGGTGCTGATAGGACTTTTGGTAATAATAAAGCCGCCTACATGCTGTGAGAGATGGCGGGGGAAACCGAGAATTTCATTGAGTAGTTTAAAAAAGTGCGTTGCTATCTGTCCTTGGCTGTTTTCCTCTTGGTTCTTTTTTTCTTGAGAGCCTCCCTGCTGTTGAAACAGTGCCTGAAGATCGCTCTGTCGGTCCCACCAAGACATGGATTGGCTGAGCTGTTCAATAAATAATGCATCCAGTCCCAGGGCTTTGCCGACATCGCGCACGGCGCTGCGGGGTCTGTAGCTGATAACTGTGGCGGCTAAGGCAGCCCTTTGGCGGCCATATTTTTTGTAAATATACTGAATCACTTCTTCCCGGCGCTGGTGTTCAAAGTCCACATCTATATCCGGTGGTTCATTGCGCTCCCGTGAGATAAAACGTTCGAAAAGCAACGAGATCTGGTCTGGTGCAACCTCTGTAATAAACAGGCAATAGCAGACCACGGAGTTGGCTGCTGAGCCGCGTCCCTGGCAGAGAATATTGCGGCTGCGAGCAAAGGCGACAATATCTTCAACAGTTAAAAAATAGCTTTCATAATTGAGTTCAGCGATCACCTGCAGTTCATATTCAATCTGTTTGCGAATCGCCTGACTAATGCCATTGGGCCAGCGTTTAGCGACTCCCTGCTCCACCAGAAAGCGCAGTTGCTCAGTGGCGGTAAGATGTTCTGGCACCACTTCTGAAGGGTATTCATAGCGCAGTTCTTCCAGTGAAAAGTGGCAGCGCTTGGCTATATTGAGGGTTTCCCGAAGTAGAGCACCGGGATAGAGCTTTTGCAGTTGGTTGAGTCCGCGTAAGTGGCGTTCGCTATTGGCAAAGCGTCGCTGACCCAGTTGCATAACCGAACAGTTGTGATGAATGGCGGTTAATGTATCTTGCAGCGGTTGGCGCTGGCGGCTGTGCATATGCACATCACCACAGGCGACCATGGGCAGTTGCCACATGGCGGCAAGATTGCGGTAGTAATAATAGTCGTTGGCATCGTGACCGCTGAGGAGGTGGGTAATGCCGACCCAGAGTCGATCTTTAAACCAGTTGCTCAGTTGTTCGCCGCGCCGGTGGTCTACGTCCATTTGTTGTGAGGGTAGCCAAATTAGCAGTGCATTGCGGAGGTTGCCTTCGAGGTCGTTCCAATCAAGCTGGTAGCTGCCTTTGTCTCCGCGGCGGCGGGCGAGGGTGATTAGGGCAGAGAGTTCTGAATAGGCTTGGCGATTGGGGGCTAGAGCAATAAGTTTATGGCCATCGAGGCGGAATTCACTGCCGATAATAAGCTTGAGGTCATGGTCTATAGCGGCGACATGGGCTTTGACTACCCCGGCGAGAGAGCATTCATCGGTGATAGCGATGGCGCTGTAGTTGAGGTCACTGGCGCGTTTGACCAGTTCGTGAGGGTGAGAGGCACCGCGAAGGAAGGTGAAATTACTGATGCAGTGGAGTTCGGCGTAGGACATGATGGCGTACAAATACTGTATGGATAAACAGTATAAGGATTCTATTGTGGTTGTAAATAGTTTTGGCTGTGGTTCAGGTAATGGTGCAGCTGCTAGCGACTGAGAGGTATTGAGATCCCTCGTCGCTGCGCTCTGTCGGGATGACAATAAAGAGGCTCTGTTGGGACGANNAGGCTCTGATGGGACGACAATAAATAGGCTCTGATGGGATGACAATAAAGAGACTCTGATCGGACGACAACAGAGATGCTATGCCTGGATGGCAGCAAAGAGGCTCTGTGCCAGAGATGGGAATAATCAGGCTGTGCGTCGTGATAACAAACTGGTATGCCATCTCGAACGCATGTGAGAGATCTACCGTCAGCACCCTCAATCTTTTCGCGAATCCATGCAGACCCTTTGCGATCAATCAGGGCCCGTTTATGAGTTTGTCATTTTCAGATAGAGAGAGCGCAGTGTTTGAGCGTAAGCGAGTTGCGCGAACGCTGAGAATGGCAAACTCATGGGACCGATCGCAAAGGGTGTGTATTGATTTGCCCACGCCGAACAAAGAGATCCCTCGTCGCTACGCTCTGTCGGAATGACAAGTTAAAGGGCTTTGTCGGAATGACAAACTAAAGGGCTCTGCCGGAATGACAAACTAAAGAGCTTTGTCGAGATGACAAATTAAAGGGCCCTGTCAGGATGACAATCAAGCTAATTAGCTGCCCCAAGAGTATCAACCCTCCGGCTTATCACTCTCTTTCTTAACGCTAGTATCAGCCTCTGCAGCCTTATCTTCACCAGCTTCATCAGTGCCCACAGAATCTTTAAACCCTTTCACCGCACCGCCCAGATCTGAGCCAATGCCACGCAATTTCTTTGTGCCAAAAACCAGCGCCACAATCACCAAAATTATCAGTAGTTCTTGCCATCCAAAACCCATCTCAATACTCCTTCGCTATGAATCAATGATATTAATCTTTTGCTGAGTCTCGCGCCGCTTTTTCATCCAGCCCAGAGAGATCAAAACGTCGCTCAAGTTCCGTCAGAACAGCCTGAGCGTCTTCACCAAGGTGGGAGAGCATAACCAAGCTGTGAAACCAAAGGTCCGCTGTCTCATAGATAAGCTTAGTATTGTCGCCGCTATCCTGAGCGTCTCGCGCTGCCAAAATAGTCTCGATACTCTCTTCACCGACTTTCTCAAGGATTTTGTTTAGGCCGCTGCGGTGCAGGCTGGCAACATAGGAATCGTCAGCAGACGCAGCTTTGCGCGCTTCCAACACTGCACAGAGTTGTGCCAACACATCGCCACTGGATCGCTTATCTGTCATTAGTAAATATCCTTTGGATCTTTGATTACAGGGTCTACAGTTTTCCAGACACCGTCCTCGAGCACACGGTAAAAGCACGATTCGCGGCCCGTATGGCAGGCAATACCACCAAGCTGTTCGACGTGCATCACAATCACATCGCTATCGCAGTCGAGTTGCAACTCTTTAATAAGCTGCACATGGCCAGACTCTTCGCCTTTGCGCCAGAGCTTGTTTCGTGATCGCGACCAGTACACGGCTCGTTGCTCGTCGACGCTGAGTTGCAGAGCTTCGGCATTCATCCACGCCATCATCAATATGCGGCCGGTTGCTGCATCCTGAGCAATGGCGGGAACCAGCCCGTCGCTGTTCCAGCTAATGTGGTCTAGAAAACTCATATCTAAAAAGGCCTTAATAATAGGTTTAAGAATTATGGCAGTTGTTTTTGGTCAACAACAGTAAAACCATTAGCGCAGCAGCAGTACCAATAATCCAACGCCAACCAGTGTCAGACTGATAACTGGCACCTGTGCCAGCGACTCAGTCCAGCTAGAAACCGCTAGACCGAAACCCACGCCTACCGCGGCAGCGCTGAGCCAGGGAATTAAGCGGCGCAATGGCTGTTGCTTTGCCATAGGCGCTGACGTGGTTACCACAGCTGTCACCGCGGGATTCTCTGCTGTTTGCTGAGCGGTCTTAAGCGCCGAGTAGATTAGCGGAGGGATCTCTGGGAGCTGTTCCAGCCAGTCTGGCGCCAGCTGTTTAAATTGGTTAAACAGGCTCTTTGGTGAGTAGCGCTGTTTTAACCAGCGATCCAAAAATGGCTTAGCCGTAGTCCAGAGATCTAGCTGCGGGTAGAGCTGGCGACCCAGGCCCTCGATATTCAGCAGGGTCTTTTGCAACAGCACCAGTGAGGGCTGCACTTCCATATTAAAGCGCCGCGCCGTGGTAAACAGACTGATTAGCATATGGCCCAGAGAAATTTCATTTAGCGGGCGCTGGAAAATAGGTTCGCATACCGCGCGAATAGCCCCGGTAAATTCATTCACTGGCGTAGTTTTTGGCACCCAGCCAGAGCGAATATGCAGCTCGGCAACCTTGCGGTAGTCGCGCTGGAAAATGGCGATCAGATTGCGCGCCATATAGTACTGATCTTCTTTGCTCAGAGACCCCATAATCGCGCAGTCGATGCCGATATAAGAGGGCTTGCTTGGATTGCGTGTGTCGACAAAGATATTGCCCGGGTGCATATCCGCATGGAAGAAATTGTGCTCGAACACCTGGGTAAAAAAGATTTCAACGCCGCGCTCCGCAAGCAACTTAAAGTCGATGCCAGCAGCTTCGAGATCGCTGATATTGGTTACAGGCGTGCCGTAAATACGCTCCATAACCAGTACTTTCTCGTTGGAGTAGTCCCAGTTTATCTTGGGGACATAGAGCAGGGGTGAACCGTCGAAATTGTGTCTCAATAGCGAGGCATTGGCGCCTTCGGCCTGGAGATTGAGCTCGTCGTAGATAACCTGCTCATAATCGGCAATCACTTCCACCGGCCGCAAACGACGACCATCCTCGCTGTATTTGGCCAGTAGTCGCGCCAGGGTATACATCAACGCGATATCTTTGCTGATGGTTTGTTCAATATTCGGGCGCACCGCTTTTACCACAACATCGCTGCCGTCCTTTAAAGTCGCGGCGTGAACCTGGGCCACAGAAGCAGAGGCCAAAGGCTCTTTTTCAAAACTCAGAAAAATCTCATCGACACTGCTGCCCAGCGCCTGCTCGACAATCTGGCGGAACTTATCTGAATCGAAGGCTGCGACATTGTCTTGCAAATGAGTTAGTTCGGCGCAGATATCAGCTGGTACAAGATCTGGTCTGGTGGACAGCAGTTGACCCAATTTGACAAAGATCGGGCCTAGGCTCTCCAGTGCTTTGCGCAATCGTTCACCGCGACTGACTTTGGGTTTGCCCCAGAGAATGGCCGGCGACAGCATTAGACGCAATGGCAGTGGGGTTTTACTTTTGTCTAATAGGGTGTCGAGGCGGTAGCGAAAAACCACCAAAGCAATCGCCATTAGGCGACGAAAACGGATCAAGACTGAGTCCCCTTTGGTTCTGTTGAGCGGTCTTTCCCGGCCAATATTTGGCTGAGAATCTGACGATTTTTATTGATTCGTGCAGCAGCTCGTTCGACACCGCTGGAGAGTTCGCGCACCTGCTGAGAGAAGCCATCAAACTCGGGTGAGGTAGGCGTGACTCGCAACTCTTCCTGGGCCACTTCAGCCGCCGCGGACTTTGCTCGCTGGCCGGCGTCTTTGGCTAATGATGCTGATTTGCGCAGCTTTTCGGCCATCAAATGCGCGGGGATATCGCCAATAATCGTGCCTAGAATAGCTTCCCAATCTACATTAATATTAGCCATTAAATTATTGATTTCTAATAAAACGTTAAGGTCTCCTGAGACATTAACACCAGTTCCAGAGAAGGATGCCTGAGCCCCTTGATTAGCGGCTAGCCCAAGAATTGAAATCAGTGAGCCAGACACCGTGGTGTCGGCTTTATCCTGCCAGTTACTGTGCAGCACAATGCCCTGACTATTGGTTTCCATGGCCAGCTTGAGTGGCGGAACACTGCTCTCAACAAGCAACAGCTTGCCTTCCAATTCACCCATTTTTCGCAGTGATGCCGGGTCATACTTGAGCGCGCTATTGATCAGAGTTTCCGCTGTTTCAAATGCGCCGGACTGGAGTGCGGAAAAAAACACTAGGCTTTAACCCCGCGGTGCAGAGCAACAATGCCGCCGGTCATATTGTGGTAGTCACAGTT
>ENA-UZWU01001057-UZWU01001057.1-metagenome-genome-assembly--contig:-Day-4--1m-contig-1057_pt1 | contig 122687 bp, 124 predicted proteins | sample MGYA00260345_ERZ794905 | MGnify/ENA metagenome assembly ERZ794905
GCATTATGAATGCTGTGCTCTAACCAGCTGAGCTACGTAGCCACAAAGTACAGTTACCCTGTGATAGGGGCGCGCATTTTGGCTACAGTCGGGGTATTTGTCAATAGGTTCAGGTGCGTTTGGCAACAAAGATACAACTCGGGCTACGCTGCGGCTTGTCGTGACTTCGATCACACTTTTATTAAATCTAGGTCTCTATTTACTATACTGATATCTGCGTCATTCATTCTCTTGAGATATTTCCCATAATGACTGCAGCCTCTGACTGGGGCGTATCAAAACTGTCTGGATCAACATGGTTTGCTATTGCTTAAGCCAGGATGTCCAGAAGTCTCTGTGTTTTATAATAGATGTTGATCTTAAATACAGGCGGCAGTGACGATATGCCTTGGTCAGAGGTCTTTTAATAAGCCTGTCGAATACTGGCCCCGGAATCTTCGGCAATATCGACCACCCTGCCGAACACTGCCCTTAAGCTAAGAAAACCCCTCATAAAATGGCTAGGTGCCCCTCTCAGCTCGTTACGATGGGTGGCTATAATGAACAGCCATCGTGGTTAAAGCGGTTCCAAAGGCCCTGAAAGGCGGCTAGATATTAGCGTTGATCTGGCTTACTCAGAGATGTCAGCATAGAACCACCGACCACCAGGGCGGCACCACACAGAGTTAATGCTGTTATGGGTTCCACCGCGAGTCCTTCGAATGGGATTAGGTGGGCTATGCTCACAGTCACTAGCGGTGTCAGAGCCAATATCGCACTCACTTTGGATGCCTCTATATGGGCCATTGCCTCTGCAAAGCTGCCGTAGCCAATCAATGTGTTAAGCCCACAAAAGACGATTAGCAACCATTGCATATTACTGAGTTGCGGTAGTGCGGAAAAATCGGAAAAGGGGAGAAACGCCAGAGTTCCAAGCCAATAAAATATAACCATGGTTTCTTGGGAGCTAAATTGTCGCAGCAAGAGTTTTTGCATAATGGCGTAGCCAGTCCACATGAGTGCTGCGCTAAGAACCAGCATAATGCCGATGCCATAGGCATTGACGGCGACAAACACATCGTAGAAGCGTGGGTAGAAGAACAGTCCCAGACCGGTAACAAAAGCGAAAAAACCCAGCCATTGGCGTCTGGAGAGTCGTTCACCAAAGAACCAGACTCCGCTGAGAAGGAGTAGCATCGGGGCGGCTTGGATAACGAGTTGGGCGGCTTCTGCTGTAGTTCTCTCGAGGCCACTGATATAGAGGGCATAGTTGGCTGCGAGTAGACCGCCTGCTGCGAGCATCTGGAATAATGATCGCGGCGCTTGCAGCCGCCTAAATAGAGGCGTTCGGCTGGGGTGCCCTCGGCGTAACAGAATGTAGGGAGTGAGTAGCAGTGCTGCCAGTACAAAGCGGAAAAACGTTGTGGTGGCTGGATCTAGGGTTTGCATCACCCCTTTCAGTGCAATGGGCAGTACGCCCCAAAGAATAGCGGTCGTCAGGGCTAACAGAAGTCCAAACTTCCAGCGCCCAGAGACCCTGCTCACAGTGGACTAAACATTGAAGCGGAAGTGAATCACATCGCCGTCTTTAACGATGTAGTCCTTGCCTTCGAGGCGCCATTTTCCAGCATCCTTCGCGCCCTGCTCGCCATTGCCGGCGATATAGTCGTCGTAGCCAATAATTTCAGCGCGAATAAAGCCTTTCTCAAAGTCAGTGTGAATCTTGCCCGCACTCTGAGGTGCTGTGGCGCCGACCGGGATAGTCCATGCGCGAACTTCCTGCACACCGGCCGTAAAGTAGGTCTGCAAATTCAGTAGGTTATAGCCTGCGCGAATTACACGGTTGAGGCCAGGTTCTTGCATACCCATTTCTTCAAGAAATTCGGCTTTCTCGTCGTCTTCTAATTCACTAATTTCCGCTTCAAGCTTGTTGCAGATGGGCACTACTATGGAACCCTCGGCCTCGGCTATGGCAATCACCGCGTCAAGGTATGGGTTGTTTTCAAAACCCTCTTCATCGACATTGGCAATATACATGGTGGGCTTGAGAGTCAGTAGGCTGAGCGGCTTGAGTATGGCGAGTTCGTCGTCGGTCAGCTCAAATGAACGCAGCGGTTTTGCTTCATTGAGATGTGGCAAAATTTTCTCTGCTACCGCTTTGATTGCAACGGCATCTTGGTCTTTGCCTTTGGCCGCTTTGGCGGCCCTCAAAATGGCTTTCTCGACAGTGTCGAGATCGGCAAGTGCGAGTTCGGTATTAATAACATCTATATCATCCGAAGGGCTAATAGTGCCTTCCACATGAATTACATTTTCGTCGTCAAAGCAGCGCACCACATGGGCGATGGCATGAGTCTCACGAATAGTGCCCAAAAATTTATTGCCCAGGCCTTCACCTTTAGAGGCGCCAGCAACCAGACCTGCAATGTCGACAAACTCCATGCTAGTGGGAACTATACGCTGGGGTTTAACGATCGCGGAGATCAAGTCTTGGCGTGGATCCGGAATCGGTACAACACCTGTATTTGGCTCGATGGTGCAAAATGGAAAATTTTCCGCGCTAATGCCCGCTTTGGTTAGTGCGTTAAACAGGGTTGATTTACCCACATTAGGCAGGCCGACAATTCCGCAGTTAAAACCCATTTTATAATCCTTGTGCTAGTGACTAGCGTTATTGTTGCACAGTATGGAGTGCGGTCATGGCGCGTTCCCACTGACCGGCAATGGCCAGTGGTAAAGTGCGCAGCGCATCATCAATACTGTTAGAAATTAGTTGTTGGTCAGACGGTGACGCTTTTTTCAGCACATAGTCAGCGACCTGGCGTGCATCGCCTGGGTGGCCAATGCCGATTCTCAAACGGGCAAAGTTTTTATTGTTGGCGAGGCTCTGGACAATATCACGCAGACCATTGTGGCCGCCGTGGCCGCCGCCTTTTTTAAACCGTGCGGCACCGGGTGAAATGTCGAGCTCATCGTGAACCACTAAGATGGCTTCTACGGGCACTTGATAAAATCGTGCCAGAGCTGCAACTGACTGACCGCTGCGATTCATAAAGGTGGTGGGGATAAGCAATCTGACGTCACGATTTTCGATAGTGATTTTGGCGGTATCACCAAAAAATTTCGAGTCGTGCTTCAGTGTGGCATGACAGCTTTTAGCAAGTTCCAGAACCAAGTCGGCCCCGGCATTGTGACGCGTCCGATCATAGTTAGGGCCGGGATTTCCCAGCCCCACGATTAACTCTACGGGCGTTTCCAATGTTAGGGCCTACTCAGGTTGGCAAAAGTGAAGATTACTCTTCGCTTGCCTCTCCATCTTCCGCAGCAGCAGGCGCATCGTCGTCTGCTACAGGTGCTGCCTTAGGTTTGTTGATGCTCACAATCGGTAAATCGTGATCAGGGCCGTGGCTCAATGCAACACTCTCCACGCCTTTAGGGAAGACGATGTCAGAGATGTGCAGTGTTTGGCCAATCTCAACTGCCGCCATATCAACTTCGATGTACTCAGGCAGATCCTGTGGCAGGCAGCTGATATCGATCTCAGTCATGGTGTGGGCAATAAGACCGCCACCGATTTTAACGCCAACACAGATATCTTCGTTGATAAAGTGAATCGGTGCTTTAGTCTGCAGCAATGTCTTCTTGTTCACGCGGAGGAAATCCAAGTGCAAGATAACAGGCTTGATGGGGTGACGCTGGACGTCTTTAAGAATGACGTCTTGAGACTTGCCGTCGATGTCCAACGCAATAACGTGGGAATAAAAGGCTTCGTTCTCAAGTGCTTTTGCCACATCTTTGTGGATCAGGCTAATCTGTGCTGGCGTTTTCTTTCCGCCATAAACGATTGCTGGTACTTCTGCAGCCAGACGACGCAGGCGGCGGCTCGCACCTTTCCCTGTATCCTCACGACCTTTTGCGTGTAATGTAAAATCAGTAGACATAATAGTCTCCTAGTAATGCCGAACCAGACCGCGACCAGACCTGAAACGGAGTTTATTGCCTCGAAATGAGGCGGTTGCAACAGCGCCAGCTGTTAGTCGAACATGGCGCTGATAGATTCTTCATTGCTGATACGACGCACTGACTCACCGAGCAGTTTGCCGAGGGACAGAGTGCGAATTTTGCCGCACTTTATAGCATCTTCTCGCAGCGGGATACTGTTGGTGACTACCAACTCATCGAGCTGTGAGTTTTTAATATTTTCTATGGCCTTGCCTGACAAAACCGCGTGGGTAGCGTAGGCAACAACCTTGGTCGCACCGTTTTTCTTCAGTGCTTCAGCGGCTTTGCAAAGAGTGCCAGCGGTATCGACTATATCGTCTACTAGCACGCAGGTGCGACCTTCCACTTCACCGATCAGATTCATTACTTCGCTCTGATTAGAAGAAGGGCGACGTTTATCAATGATCGCTAGATCGCAGTCGAGTTGTTTGGCGACTGCTCTAGCTCGCACAACACCGCCGACGTCTGGAGAGACAACCTGAAGGTTTTTATAATTCTGGCGCTCAATATCGCCGAGTAAAACCGGCGCACCGTAAACATTATCAACGGTACAGTTGAAGAAGCCTTGAATCTGCTCTGCGTGAAGGTCAACAGTCAGAACGCGATCAACGCCAGCATTGGAAAGCATATCGGCAACAACTTTCGCACTGATAGGCACACGCACTGAGCGGACACGACGATCTTGACGGGCATAGCCAAAGTAGGGGACAACTGCGGTGATACGACCGGCAGATGCGCGACGCAATGCGTCGATCATGAATATCAGTTCCATCAGGTGACGATTGGTCGGTGCACAGGTAGGTTGAACCACAAACACGTCATTTCCGCGGACGTTTTCACGAATCTCAATATTGATTTCGCCGTCGGAGAAGAGTGAGACGCCTGCGTTACCAAGCGGGATTCCCAGAGTACGGGCGATTTCGTTCGCCAGTGCCGGGTTTGCATTCCCGGTGAAGACCATCAATCTTGCCACGTCATTTTTCCTGGTATTCATAATAAGATATGGCTGGGGCGGGAGGATTCGAACCTCCGAATACCGGGATCAAAACCCGATGCCTTAACCACTTGGCGACGCCCCAGTAAAAAAGTCTCTCAATTGCTGATGTACTTGCGAGTAATTAACGCCCCGCGCGACAAATGCACTCCAGTGCTGTGGAACTGCTGATAAAACCCTGTTGGCTTCGGCCTGCGTTTCCCAGCGGCAAAACACACTTGCTCCAGTTCCTGTCATCATTGGCTTTGCGAAGTCTTGAAGCCACTCAACCACCTCTTTAACCTGTGGGTAGAGCTCTTCGACAATAGCCTGGCAGTCGTTCCTGTACTGCTCCTCCGAGAGGGCGCGTATTTTGATCGGAAGGGAGTGCCTTGTCAATTGAGGATTTGAAAAAATTTCACCTGTTGGCACCTTACAGGGAGGGGTAATGACCAAATACCAGCTATTGGCTATGTCAAAGGGAGTTAATTCGTCCCCAATGCCTTCGGCGAAGGCGCTGCGGCCCATGACAAAAACCGGCACATCTGCGCCCAGGGATGCGCCCAATTTAGCCAGTTCGACTAAGGATAAATCGCACTGCCAGAGCACATTCAGGGCCAGTAAGGTGGTTGCCGCATTACTGCTGCCACCGCCCAGGCCAGCGCCCATAGGCAAGTTTTTGTCCACAACAATCGAACAGCCCAGCTTGCATCCTGTCTTTTCTTGCAGCGCTCTTGCTGCGCGAACAATTAAATTATCTTCTTCAGCGACGCCTGCAACTTGCGGCGATAAATGGATTTCACTGTGATCGGTCACGGTGAATGTGAGCTGGTCGCCGCCATCGAGGAGCTGAAACAAGGTTTGCAGGTTGTGATAGCCGTCGTCACGCTGACCCGTGATATGTAAAAACAGGTTAATTTTCGGCGGTGCCGATAGGGTGATCGAAGGCATCATGGTGGAGCTGTTCTTATTTGGCGAATGACCAGTCGGATATTACCAGCTTAAAGGAGTAGCGCCTATCATCGCTGGACTGATGAGTGCCGACTATTTTGCCCGGTAAGCTGCCGGCACCGGTTTCTGAGTAGCGGCTAAAGCTGAGTTGCCAGCCGGCCTGCTCGAAACTGCTGGCATAGCCCTCAGGGCTGGTGGCAATGCTGCTGGCTGTTTTTTGGTTCGGTGAGGGGAGGCCTCGGGCCCACCAACTGAGTGCGTTCACTGGCAGTGGCACGCCAGTGAGCTGAGTGGCGAGCTTCTGTGGTGTCTGGCGATAAATCTTATCCTGATAGAGCATCTCAGCATTCTGCTGATTTCCGGATAGAGTTGCACTGCCAGCGCCAAAGGGGCCGGTGAGCTGTAGTTGAAATTTCTCCTGTCGCTGCTGCCAGTTGACTGATGCACTGCCGCCGTTGTCTGGCCCACGAAATCCGAGTTTACCGGACAGTCTCCAATCATTGAGCTGTGACACCCGCAGCTGATAAGCCTGCCAATCAGCGGTTGTTGATATTGACGTTTGCGGCGACTGCATGGCGCAGGCGCTGAGAGTAAATGCAATTATCAGTAAAAGGACTCTGTTCACTGATTCGGCTCTGTAGGGCTGGGCTGTTTAAGCGTGGCAGAGTCTGTCTCAGAATCTGGGTTTATGATCTGTGAATTAGAGGGATCGGCACCAAGGCGCTGCATAGTATTTTTAATCGTTGGGTGACTCGGTGATCGGGCAAGGCCTTGCTGCCAGGTTTGCAGGGCGGACTGTCGGTTGCCGAGAAACCAGAGTACCTCGCCTAAATGAGCGGCAATTTCTGGATCCGGTAAAATCACCATGGCTTTCTGTAGAAAGGGCAGCGCCTCTTCGGCTCTACCCATAACAAACAATACCCAGCCCATACTGTCGATAATCGCTGGATCGCCGGGATTCAGCAGATAGGCGCGCTTAATTAATCTATAGGCTTCTTCGCTGCGATCTGTGTGCAGAATCATGGTGTAACCCAACGCATTTAGGGCCGTGGGATTGTCCGCGTCCTGGGCCAACAGTGCACGCAGATCCTGCTCGGCAAGGGCAAAGTTATTTTGCAGTTCCGCGACCATTGATCGTGCATAGAGCAGGTTGGCGTCAGTGGGGTTGGCCTGCAGGCCGCTGCTGAGTAGCTTGATCGCCTGGTCGCTCTGGTTGTTACTGACCAGCAGATTAGATTCTAGCTGAATCAGCTCTGAAGCCTGATTGGGTTGTTGGCGACGCAAACCCTGGAGATAGGCCCTGGCCTGATCTATACCATAGCCCTGGGCCAGCAGAATCGCGGCTCTGGATGCAGCGCCTAAATAGTTGCGGCCAAATTTAACCTGCTGATAGTGCTCCAGTGCAGTTGTTAGATCGCCATTGCGCTCGGCGATGGTGGCCAGATGATACTGGGCATCAGCTTTCATACTGGAATCGCGAGAGGCCTGTTGGAAAAGCGCTATAGCCTGTTCCTCATTGCCCTGATTAAGGTAGAGCAGGCCTAGTAGATAGTTTATTTGCTGATCATCTGCATTCTGTTCCCTCAGCAGCTCAAACTGCAGAATTGCCTGAGGGCGATCAAGCAGGGTAAGAAAGCGTGCGTACTGCAAGCGTAGATTGCGGTCATCTGGTTGGCGTTGCAATGCATCGGCGAGCAGAGTGGAGGCTTCAGTGACTCTGTCCTGCTGGTGCAGTAGCTGAGCTAGCAGTAACAGACCGCGCTGATTATCGGGAGACAACGTTAAAAAATGTTGGCTGGTGGCTATCGCGCTATCTAAGTCGTCCAGTTCGCGAAACAAAATGGCTACTGCCAGTTCCGCGGTAGCTTGCTGATCTGGCTCGAGTGGTATGGCTCTATAGGCTTCTATCAGTCGGGGAATCAAAGCCTGTTTGTTGCCCTCATCGATTGCTGTGACTGCCAGAAAAGCTTCCACATCATTCTCATTGCGATATAGCCAAGATGCTTGTTCCAATGCCTCAAAGGGTCGTTTGTGCAGGGCATAGGCCTGCAGTGCGGCGCGGTGGGCGGCGGCCTGTTTGGGTTCCACTTCGACCCAGAGTTGTGCGCTCTCCAAAATGGCCATGGCATCGCCCTGGTGAGTGGCAATGCTGTTGGTCAGTCGGATAATATCGGCGTCGCGGGTTTTGCGAGCCTGCACCAGATAGTTGTCCAGTGCCGTCTTAAACTGGCCTCGGGTCAGCGCGACATCGGCCACCAAAATTTGGTAGAGAGAGTCTTCGGCGAAGGGCTTGGTGGGCGCTAATGGGCGTTTCTGAGTTTCTATTCTGTCAGCGGGCGCTGCGGCTGAAGATGGATTGCCATTTTCCGGCACAGAGGCGCAGGCTGTCAGCAGTGCAATAAGACTGATAGCAAAGGCTGCTGAGCGAATGGGATTGAGTAAATTCATCATCTTCTTTGTTTGGGGATCCTTTATCTAAGACCTTTATTACGGCAAAAGATTAGTGTGCTTTCTAACATTATCCTTTTTTTATGGTATTTCTGATTATGCTGGTCAGACTGGTGTAAAATCTCTCGCCTAGAGCAGGCGTCGATATCTCAAACACTTTGATTTTGAGTATAGACCGATAATTAAGCAAGTAGCAGAGAGACAAACAGCGCAGTAATCATGGGTATTCTGGCATTTGGAATCAATCATACAACCGCTTCCGTGGATCTCCGCGGCCGTGTTGCCTTTGCCCCAGAAATTGTTATTGAGTCATTGCAACAGGCTTTAGAAAATCTACCCGGTGGTGAAATCGCTCTGCTATCTACCTGTAATCGCACTGAAATTTATTTTCACGGTGAGGCCAGTGACGAGCAATTACTTGGCTGGCTGGCGGATTGCAAAGGGGTGGCGCTTGAGCAGTTGCGGGACTGTTATTACTGCTATCGGGATCAGCAGGCAGTGCGACATATTATGTGTGTTGCCAGCGGGCTCGATTCTCTGGTGCTCGGCGAGCCGCAAATTTTCGGCCAGATTAAATCAGCCTATGCTGTGGGCCGCGAGGCGGGCACGGTTGGCACTCACCTGAATCAAGTTTTTCAAAGCGCCTTTGCTGCAGCCAAGCGAGTTCGTTCGGAAACCGCTATTGGCCAAAATCCCGTCTCTGTTGCCTACGCTTCAGTCAGCCTTGCTGAGCAAATTTTTGCCGACTTAAAACAGGTTCACGCGTTATTGATTGGCGCTGGCGAAACCATTGAGCTAGTGGCTCGCCACCTGCGTGACAAGCAAATTGGATCGATCACGGTCGCCAACCGAACTCTGAGTCGTGCCCAGGAGTTGGCTGCGGATTTTTCTGCCAATGCGATTCTCTTATCAGATATTCATGATCATCTGCCTCAGGCGGATATCGTTATTTCTTCAACTGCTAGCCAATTGCCAGTTCTGGGTAAGGGTGCAGTGGAATCGGCTCTAAAAAAGCGTCGTCACAAACCGATGTTTATGGTCGATATAGCCGTCCCTCGGGATATAGAGCCTGAGGTGGAAACCCTCGACGACATTTACCTTTATACGGTAGATGATTTGCAGGAAGTGATTCAGGGCAATTTGCGCGCCCGTCAGACCGCCGCTGATGTGGCCCAGGTTATTATTGATCAGGAAGCTGATAGCTGGTCACGCCAGCAGCGTTCTCTTGCTGTGGTGGATACCATTCGCGCCTTTCGCGATAGCGTTGAAAAAATTCGCGTCGAAGAGGTTGGCAAAGCGTTACTGTCACTACAGCGGGGTCAAGACTCCGAGTCTGTGATTGAGACCTTGGCACGAAACCTGACCAATAAGCTGATGCACAAACCCACCACTCGCCTCAAGCAGGCCAGTGAAGAGGGGCGCGATGACACCATTAATGCCACTCAGGACCTTTTCGGTCTGGATAAAAAGCGTTAGCGTCGCTCACTGCAAGACCTCTCTTTCACAGCTACAAAATTGCACCGCGCTTTGACAGCGCAAAACCAGACATGGATATTCAATGAAGGCTTCAATTCTCTCTAAGTTAGATCACCTCTCCGAACGCTATGAAGAAGTGGGCGCACTGCTCAGTGATGGCGATATTATCAGTGATCAAAATCGCTTTCGCACTCTCTCTAAAGAGTATTCGGAGCTTGAACTGCTGGTAAAAACCTATGGCAGTTACAAAGACGTGATGGAAAATATTGAAGAGGCCAAGCTGTTATTAAAGGACTCGGATACCGATATGCGCGATATGGCGCAGGAAGAAATGCGCAGCGGTGAAGAGCAGCGTCAAGTGCTTGAACTGGAAATTCAAAAGCTGCTGTTACCAAAAGATCCGAAAGATTCGAAAAATGTCTTTCTTGAAATTCGCGCCGGAACTGGTGGTGACGAAGCGGCAATTTTTTCTGGCGACCTTTTTCGTATGTACAGTAAGTACGCTGAAACCAACCGCTGGAAGGTTGAGATTATCAGTGAAAATAGCGGCGACCATGGCGGCTATAAAGAAGTTATCGCACGGATTGTCGGTCAGGGTGTTTACTCAAAACTGAAATTTGAATCCGGCGCCCATCGAGTGCAGCGAGTGCCCGATACAGAATCTCAGGGTCGCGTGCACACGTCCGCCTGCACAGTTGCAATCATGGCTGAAGCCGATGAGCAGGACGCTATCGAGATCAACAAAGGCGATCTGAGAGTGGATACTTTCCGCGCCTCGGGTTCTGGTGGTCAGCACGTCAACAAAACTGACTCCGCTATCCGTCTCACTCACTTGCCCAGTGGGCTGGTGGTCGAATGTCAGGATGAGCGCTCGCAGCATAAAAACCGTGCCAAAGCGATGTCGGTACTGCAGGCTCGCTTGACTGCTATGCAGGATGAAGCTGTTGCTAAAGAGCAGTCTGATCAGCGCAAAAATTTAGTTGGCAGTGGCGATCGCTCTGAGCGTATTCGCACTTATAACTTTCCCCAAGGGCGAGTGACTGACCACCGTATTAACCTTACTCTCTATAAGTTGGGTGAAGTCATGGAAGGTTCTCTAGACGACGTGCTCGGCCCTCTGGTTAATGAATTCCAAGCGGAGCAGCTCGCCAGTCTGTCCGAATAATGACCATTGCCGAACTTCTTCACTCTGCTACTGGGGCCAATCAGCTTAGCGACAGCCCCCAACTAGATTGCGAGCTATTGCTCTGCTTTGTGTTGGGGGTGGCGCCCAGTTATTTGAAAACCTGGCCCGAGCGACAGGTCAGCGGGGATCATTGGGCCCAGTTCGATGCGTTATTGCAGCGTCGTATAGTCGGCGAACCCGTTGCCTATTTAATCGGTTCTCAAGGGTTTTGGAGTCTCGACCTTGAGGTCTCTCCGGCAACGCTTATCCCGCGTCCGGAAACCGAACTGTTGGTAGAGGTAGCATTGGATTTAGCCCTCCCCGAGCAGGCCGCGGTGCTGGATTTGGGCACCGGTACCGGCGCCATAGCTCTGGCCTTGGCCTCTGAGCGCTTCGGCTGGCAAATTTGCGCCGTAGATCTGCAGCAGAGTGCGGTGGATCTGGCTGAGCGCAATCGTCAGCGCTACCAACTCAATAATGTCAGGCTGTTTGCCAGTGATTGGTTTGTGGCTATTCCAGTTCAGCGTTTTGATTTAATTGTTAGCAACCCGCCCTATATTGAAGCCAATGACCCACATCTCAGTCAGGGGGATGTGCGCTTTGAGCCTGCCTCGGCTCTAGTGTCTGGCGATGATGGTTTAGATGACTTACGTTTGGTCTGTAGCCAGAGCGTCGATTATTTGGCCGATGGTGGTTGGCTGTTGTTGGAGCATGGATTTGATCAGGGTGCGGCGGTGCGTGAGTTGCTAGAGCGAGCTGGCTTTACATTGGTGGAGACCCGCTCGGACCTAAATGGTTGCGAACGAATAACCCTAGGTTGCTGCCACTTTTAAGGAGCTATTTATAACAGGCTATTTATAACCCGCTATTTACGACTCTCTGTTAATAAACCGCTACAAATTCTCCAGTGCCTGAATTCTTCGCCGCGAGACTATATTCCATCTAGTGATTAAACCGATTCCGGCGCAGGATGCTCCAATAATAGTGCCTACCCAAAAACCGTAGACGCCCATTGGCTCGCCCCAAATATCCGTTAGTGCCAGAGAATAGGCGATAGGAAAGGCAATGCCCCAGAATGCCACCACCTGAATAAATAGCGGTATACGCACATCTTTGTAGCCACGCAGAGCGCCACTGGCGGTCATCTGGAGAGAATCCACCGAGCCCAATACTGCGGCAAACAAAAACAGGTTGGCGGCAATTAACTGGACATTGGGGTCAGCACTAAACAGCGCCGCTAGGTCCTCACGCAGAGTAACTTTTAATGCTGCGGTGGTGAGGCCAAGCATAAATACCATCTTGTAGCCGACTATGCAGTAACGTCGCGCCAGTCTTGGATCCCCTGCGCCTTCCGCCATAGCGACTTTGATTGTCAGTGCTGAAGCTACACCCAGGGGAACCATAAAGGCCAGTGAATCTATATTGATTGCGATGGCATGGGCGCCCACCACATCGGAACCCAGGTGGGCGATCATCAGTGGGATAATCGCGAAAAACATAATTTCTGCGGCAATATTGAGGGCGATAGGAATGCCGAGACGCAAAATATTAACAATCGCCGCGATATTGACCCGGGCGAAATCACTGTACAGTTTTAATGCCCGCATGGTCTTAGAGCGCTGGGCATAGACCGCCATGCAAATCAGTAGAAAGGTCATCACCAAGGCCGTGGCCCAGCCGGCTCCCGCCCCGCCCAATGCTGGGGAACCCAACTTGCCGAAGACCAGAACATAGTCGAGAACAATATTGAGTAAAAATGCGGCACCGTTAAAAACCATAACCGGTCGGATATCCCCCATGCCCTCGAAGGTGGTTCGGAAGACAAAAAATGCTGGAAACATTAGCCCGGTAATCAAAAACGGCAGCATATAGCGGCGGCCGATATCGTAGACCTCTGCGGGAATCTGCAGCTGACCGAGAATATAAATCCCCAGAAGGATGCCGCAGTTCACGGCTATGCCAACAGGAACAGCTAACCACAGCGCCTGCTGAAACTGGAAGCGCACCAGATGACGATTTCCAGCCCCCCAATGGTTGCCGATAATCGGGCTATTGCCGAGCATAATGCCGATAACAATCAGATTGATCACTGCCCAGATACTGCCGCCCAGCTGCACCGCAGCAAGCTCGTCGGCGCTGATTTGGCCGGCCATATAAATATCGGTAACGGTCATGCCGACCACAGCCACCTGACCGAAGATCAGTGGTCCGGCGAGGGACCATAGCTGCTTCGCATGGCTGAGTTGTGTGGACTTATTAATCTTGTCGGCAAGCATTTTTGGCACAGAGTAATTTAAGCTTTCATTCTCGTTTAATGATCAGCGCAAAGCGAGAGAAAATAGGGCGCATTGGTGGAATATCTGTTAACTGATATAGAGGTTGGAATTTTTTTGCCAAGCGGCAATCTAAACTGCCTCTGACATAGTCTGAAACAACCTTATCAAGGAGTGATAAATATGCAGCTATTGGTTGATGGGTACAAATCTTTCCTCTTAAAATTGAAATATATCGATTGGCTTGGGCCTCTAGCGCTAAGGCTTTATTTGGCGCCGATTTTTATTGGTGTCGGGCTGCATAAATTTGCCAATTGGGAGCAAATGGTGGCTTGGTTTGGCAACCCCGACTGGGGATTGGGTCTGCCAGCGCCTGCCTTGATGGTGCTGCTTGCTGCCAGTGCGGAATTGCTTGGCGGTCTGGCCCCATTACTTGGTTTAGCGACCCGACTGGTGGTTATGCCTTTAATGATCACAATGCTGGTCGCGGCGGGCAGTGCCCACTGGGACAATGGTTGGTTTGCTATTGCGCCTGGAGATCCCCATACCAGTACCGCTAAAGTACTGGCTATGGTCGGTGTCCCAGCAGCCGAAAAAAGTCTTGAAAATAGCGTTGCTGTAGGGGAGCGCCTGAGTGCAGCGAAGTCGCTGCTGAAACGCCATGGCAACTATAGCTGGCTCACTGAGAAGGGCGGTTTAGTGATTCTCAACAATGGCATTGAGTTTGCCGCGACCTATTTTATTATGCTGTTGATGCTTTTGTTTACAGGTGCTGGACGCTGGTTCAGTCTCGACTACTGGATTGCGCGGCGCACAGATCTGGCCAATATGTAGCCCGAGAAAAGGCGTCGACGAGCCAGATTATTTAAGCAAACGGCTCGCCGACAATTCTGCTACAATCGCGTCTCAAATATGTGCACACAGCGTTTCAAAGAGATAGCCTTTAACGGATAGCGTGCATTGAACCCGGTGTTTAATCACTGTCCAAATATGCGTGCCCAAACTTGACTGAAACTACAGCCCCAGAAAATTCTACGCCCAACAACGAAGCCAAAAAGCCATCTTCACGAGGTCCTCGACGTCGCGGACGCGGCCGTGGTCGCAATAATAACAGCGCCCCCAAGGCCTGGAGCGCAGATCAGTTTGTTGTCGAAGTGCAAGAGGGTAAAGCCCGCTTCCACGATTTCGATCTGCCACTGCCTCTGTTGCGCGGTATCCAGACAGCTGGATTTCAATACTGCACACCTATTCAAGGTGCTTCGCTGCCTCATACCTTGCGCGGTCATGACATGGTCGGTAAGGCACAGACAGGTACGGGTAAAACGGCTGCATTCCTGGTCAGTATTATCAGCGATCTGCTCAAACACCCTGTCGAAGATGAGCGCTATATAGGTGAAGCTAGAGCGCTGATCCTGGCGCCGACCCGCGAGCTGGCGGTTCAGATTGGTGAAGATGCGGAACAGCTGGTTCAGCACACAGACCTTAAGGTCCACACCTTGGTCGGTGGTATGGACTATGCCAAGCAGCTGCACAAAATTAAGCGTGCACACTGCGATATTTTAGTGGGAACGCCGGGACGACTGCTGGATTTTGCCAGCAACAAAGACGTGCATCTGGATCAGGTAGAAGTACTGGTTATTGACGAAGCAGACCGTATGCTGGATATGGGTTTTATCCCCCAAGTCCGTCGCCTAGTTCGCGCAACACCGCCGAAAGAAGACCGTCAAACACTTCTGTTCTCAGCCACCTTTACCGATGACGTTATGCGTTTATCGGAGCAGTGGACTGACAAACCAGTGAAGCTTGAGATGGAGCCGGAGCGTTTAGCTACAGATACTGTTGAGCAGAAAATATTTATCACCACCGCCAACGAAAAGTTTGCCTTGCTGCAAAATATTCTGAAAAGCGATGATGTTAAGAGTGTCATGGTATTTGCCAACCGTCGCGATATCTGTCGCACTCTCTTTGAACGCCTGAAAAAGCAAGGTTTTAAGGTGGGCTTAATTGCTGGTGATGTGCCTCAGGCGCGGCGCATGAAGACACTTGAAGGATTCAAGGCTGGCGCTTTGAAAGTGATGGTTGCCACTGACGTCGCAGGTCGCGGTATTCACGTCAACGGTGTTAGCCACGTGATTAACTTTACCCTGCCAGAGGAGCCTGAAGACTATGTGCACCGAATTGGTCGCACCGGTCGTGCAGGAGAGACGGGCATCTCCATAAGCTTTGCCTGTGAAGACGATGCTTTCTTGCTTGAGCCAATCGAGAAGCTGTTGGATATGAAACTGTCCTGCACCATGCCCGATGAAGCCTTGCTGGTTGAGTCACCCGCACCAGCTGCTAAAAAAGCGCCTGCCGCTAAAAAGGCGCCTGCTGCTAAAAAAGCGCCTGCTGCTAAAAAAGCGCCTGTAGCGAATGAAGCGCCCGCAGCCGATGCAAAGCCAGCAGCGGTCGCCCAAGAGCCAGCGGAAGTTGAGCCTGTGATTGCAGTGGAGGTTTTAGAGCCATTAGCCAAAGAAGAGCCCTCAGCGGAACAAGAGCCCTCAGCTCAAGAAGAGCCTTCAGCAGATAAAGAGCCTTCAGCGGATAAAGAGCCCTCAGCTCAAGAAGACGATATAGACGGCAACAAAGCTTAACAGAGCCGGCTATCTTAATTGGCACAGCGCCCTGCTGTGCCAGTACTCTTTTTAAATCTCACTGTATTCACGACACCACAGCAAGGTGCCGCCAACCACAGTGGCCGGTAGCAGTAACAAATTGACCAGCGGAATCGCTGCTGCCACCAGTGCCGACAAGCCAAAACTCAATGACAATAACCTCTGCTTCCCCGCCCGCTGTCGCACCTGGGTAAAACTCAGCTCGTCACTGTCCCCGGGATAATCCATATATTGCAGAGCCAGAGACCAGGCCGCCCAGCTTGCCGCTATCAGTGGCGCAAAAATATTAATTATAGGTACAAAGCTAATCATCACCGTCAGCAACGCTATGCCGAGAGTTCGTGGCAGCATATAAGCGATGATCTGCAGTTCGCGGCGAAAACTGCCCCAGGCCGTGGCCAGTAGTGCCCTAGTAGATGTGGGTGTTTTATCGGTAACGCCGCGCTCAAGGGCAATCACCCGCTCGGCGATAATGCCGTAAAACGGCGAGCCAATCAGATTGGCAAATACTGTGAAGGTAAAGGAATAGACAACCAGCGCTAGCAGCACAAACATCAGCCAGATGATCCATACCAGCCACTCTAGCCAATCTGGCACCGAGGCAATCAACCAGTTGAGCCAGTCGGTAACCCAAGCTGCGGCCAACCAGGTCGCTGCAGAAAACAGTATCAGATTAAGCAATGTGGGAATAATTACCAGCCAGCGAATATCTGCATGCCCGAGAAGTTTTAACCCTTCAAAGATAACTGCGGTGCTCGCTATGGGGGTGCTTAACATTGATGGCTTTGCTGTCATTATTGCTCGATTCCTTGGGTCATAAAGTTACTCTCCAGCTCTGATGTTACAGCCATTTTTACAGATAGCAGAATAGCATCTATGCTTTATCTAATTGGATTGAATTGATATCAAGGGAGAGGATAGATGAATAAAATTGGAAAAATCACCACGACAATTATTTTGTTGGTGGTTGTATTGATGATTGTTGTTCTGAGTAACTTGGATCGCGGCATCAAAACAGCGGTGGAGACTATTGGCCCTGAGTTGACTGGATCGGAGGTCACTCTAAGTTCAGTAGACCTGTCACTAACTGATGCGAAGGGGAGTTTTTCAGGATTGCGCGTCGGTAACCCTCAGGGTTTTGCCGCAGCCGATGCGTTTAAATTGGGGTTAATTAGCTTCGCTATGGATGCAGAGCACTTGGCGGATAACACCATAGTGATCGACTCGCTGCGAATTGTGGCGCCAGAAATTACCATGGAGAGAGCGGACGGCCGCAGTAATCTGGACCAGATTCAGGCCAATATAGCCGACTATTTGGGTGCCGATAGCGGTCAGGAAAGTGCTGATACTGAAGGCAAAAAATTCATTATTCGCGATCTGAGAATTACCGATGCCGTGGTGCACTATGCGATTCTTGGCGGTAAAGGTCTCGACCTAGAACTGCCCGATCTGCATCTCACTGATATAGGGGGATCTGCTGAAGGCGGTGATGGAGTCTCTGGCGCTGAGGCCGCAGCGGAAATTATCGGCGCCATTACCCGCGCGGCAGGCAAGGCAGTAAGCCAATCAGGGGCGCTAAAGGATATGGGTAAATCACTGGAAGATCAGATCAAGGAGAAGGCTGGCAGCCTAAAAGGGTTGTTCGGCAACAAAAATTAATCGCTTAGTCTCGACGGACCAGCGAATGATGCCCAGCTCCACTATGCCCAGTGCTGCTATGCCCAGCGCTGCTAAGCAGAGTGCCGCATAATTCGCTGCTTCTGACGATCCCAGTCACGCTCTTTGTCGTCATTGCGCTTATCGAAATCCGCCTTACCTTTGGCCAGGGCTATCTCAACTTTAATAAGATGGCTTTTCCAATACATCGCGGTGCAGACACAGGTGTGGCCCTTTTGATTGACCCCGGCTTCAAGCTTATCTAATTCGCGGCGATTGAGCAGCAGCTTGCGTGAGCGAATCGGCTCGGTGACATAGTGAGTCGAGGCGGTTGGCAGCGGTGTGATATTGGTGCCGATCAACCAGGCCTCGCCATTCTGCAGCAATACATAGGTGTCGGTAAGATTGACCTTGCCCTCGCGCAGACTCTTCACTTCCCAGCCCATCAGGGCAATTCCCGCCTCAAACTTTTGCTCGAGAAAATAGTTATGCTTCGCCTTCTTGTTGAGGGCGATAGTACTGGATTGAGCTTTAGGTTTCTTTTTTGTCATAACTCTCGATTATACGTCTGCTGATCTATTTATCATAACCAAATGCGCACTCAATGGTGGCTAATTAATTAGGATCACCTTGGCGATAGCGTTACAATTCAACATCATTTTTTGGGGTAGTTTATGGGCTTACAGCAAAAAGGCATGCACGGAACTTGGACTAGTCGCTGGACCTTTATTATGGCGGCCACTGGTTCGGCGGTGGGTCTTGGCAATATGTGGAAGTTTCCCTATGTTGCCGGCAGTAACGGCGGTGGCGCATTTGTCCTTGCCTATATAGCCTGTATTTTATTAATCGGTGTTCCGGTGATGATGGCTGAAGTGGCTATAGGTCGCCGCGGTCGTCAAAGCCCCATTAATTCAATGAGAGACATAGTTGCTGAGAGTGATGCACATTCGGCCTGGCGCAGTATTGGTTGGCTCGGTGTTTTAGCTGCCATGCTAATTATTTCATTCTACGCGGTGATTGCTGGCTGGGCGCTGGACTATATTTTTGCCATGGCCTCGGGTGAGTTGCGTGGCGCTACAGGTGATTTGGCTGCTGGGGTTTTTGGCAATCTATTAGCCGATCCAACGCGACTGGTGTTCTGGCAGACCTTATTTCTGATGCTCTGCGTGGGTGTGGTAGTGGGTGGTGTGAAAAAGGGCCTCGGTGTGGCGGTAGAAATTTTAATGCCGCTGCTGTTTATTATGTTGCTGATACTGCTCGGCTTTAGCTTCTTTCGCGGTAACTTTCAGGCCGGTTGGGATTTCCTCTTTACCTTTGACTTTGCCGCATTGACGGGCCGCGGAGTTCTAGAGGCAATGGGCCAGGCGTTCTTCACTCTGAGTATAGGTATGGGCGCAATCATGGCCTACGGTGCCTATATGCCGCAGAACGCCAATATAGGTAAGACCATTTTGACCGTCGCCTTTTTCGACAGCATGACGGCGATTATCTCTGGTTTAATTATCTTCTCTATCGTTTTTGCGACCCCCGGTGTCGAACCCAGTGCCGGTCCTGGCCTGATGTTTATCAGCTTGCCGGTGGCCTTTGGCAACATGCCTGGCGGACTATTGATCGGCTCGGTGTTCTTTGTGCTGGTGACCATCGCCGCTTGGAGCTCCGCTATCTCGCTGCTTGAGCCCGCTGTTGCCTGGCTGATTGAAGCCAAAAATATGAATCGAATTCAGGCCAATTCCCTGATCGCCGGTGGCACTTGGGTGCTGGGCTTGGGTAGCGTATTCTCGTTTAATATCTGGGCCGACTCGACAGTTGCCGGATTTACCTTCTTCGACTTCTTAGACTTCCTCACCTCCAATGTGATGTTGCCCCTGTCGGGTCTTTTGATTGCCCTGTTTGTCGGCTATGTGATGAAAGATGAATTTGTCGACGATGAAATGCAGGGCACTTCGCCATGGGTGATGCAGTGCTGGCGCGCAATGCTCAGATATGTGGCGCCAGTGGCTATAGCTGCAGTCTTTGTTATGGGTATCTATGACAAGTTCTTTGCATAAGGCTTAGTAAGGTGAAATTACTTTGAATAAGGTTCAGCGTTCAGCATTGGTGATGTACTCAGATCAGGCGATGTTTGATCTGGTCAACGATGTCGCCAATTATCCTGCGTTTATGGATGGCTGTCAGAGTGCTGAGGTCTTTGAACATAGCGACAAGGCGATGGTGGCGCGACTGGATTTAAAGAAGGCTGGCGTCAAAACTAGCTTTATGACGCGCAATAGTCTCAGTGCCCCGACTACCATTGAAATGACTCTTGAGGATGGGCCCTTTAAAACACTGCGCGGTGTATGGCAGTTTAAAGCTCTGACTCCAGAGGCCTGCAAAGTGAGCCTTGATTTGGAATTTGAATTTAACAGTATGGCGATGGGCATGGCAGCATCAAAGCTGTTCTCGAATATGGCAAACGATCTTGTGGATTCGCTGTGTCGCCGTGCTGATCAAGTATATGGGAAGACAGATGACTGACAGTAATATGATTGTGGTGGAAGTGGTTTACGGACTGCCAGAGAAACAAAAGCTGATTCAATTAAAGGTGGCTGTTGGAACCACAGCCCTGCAGGCGGTTGAGCAGTCGGGCATTGTGCAGAGCTTTCCGCAGATTGATCTGGAGACCTGCAAGATGGGTATTTTTGCCCAGGTCTTAGGCACTAAAGGCTTGGCTGAGCCCAGCGCCTACCAGCTGCAGGAACGTGATCGAGTGGAAATCTATCGACCTTTAATTGCTGATCCCAAAGAGGTGCGACGTCGCCGTGCAGAGGAAGCCAAGCTTAAGAAAGAACAGGCGGAAACTGAAGGCAAGACTGTCTAAAAAAACGTGGGTCGGTCTGTTTAAGTCGGTCTACTTAGGCTCGGGCTCCGCAGCAGTGCTGGGCAGGTAGTCACCGGTCATGCGCTCGAGCTTGTCGTCCTCATCAAAGAAGATTGTCACCTGTTCTTGAGTCTCTTTGCCAGATGGTGCTTTACGGCTGTAGAAATAGTCCCAGCGCGATTGATTAAAGGTATCTGCCACCAGAGGCGTGCCGAGTACAAAGCGAACCTGAGACTTGGTCATACCCGGAAGCAATTTATCGATCATCTCCTGATCAACAATATTACCTTGCTGAATGGCTACTTTGTGTACCCCAGGGAATTTTATCCAGCTACAGCCACTGGCTAGAAGCGTAAAACTTATTAAGCAAATCAGAACTATTCGCATGTGTGGGGTTCCCGTTGGTTGAGCGAACGGGGATAATACCCAAAGCGACCAGCATAGAGAAGGGCTAAGCATGACTCTGGAAGATCAAGAACTAAAAAAAGCCGGACTCAAGGTGACATTACCGCGAGTTAAGATTCTGCAGATCCTCGAAAACTGCAGCGATCGTCATATGACAGCTGAGGATATTTACCAAGCACTGCGTGATTCTGATGGCGATGTGGGCATTGCCACAGTCTATCGCGTGCTCACTCAATTTGAGGCGGCGGGTCTGGTGGAGCGCCACAACTTTGATAACGGCCCTGCAATCTACGAGATTGATCGCGGCGAGCACCATGATCATATGGTCTGTACCGAATCCGGTAAGGTGATTGAATTTCATGACGCCGAGATTGAAAGTCTGCAGGAGCGTATTGCTGCAGACAAAGGTTACCAGTTAGTTGGCCACAGTCTAGTGCTCTATGTAAAACCTAAGAATTCGTAACCGGTTCCTTTTTGCGCGGTCGCTGTGATCGCGCTTTCTGTTCTGTCACAAAAGAATAATAAAAATAATGACTGAAACTACCCTGCAACAAATCGAAAATTTTCTTAATGCCTGGGCTGATCTAATGTGGAGCACACCACTGGTGGTGCTTCTCGTCGGCGGGGGGCTGTTTTTTATGATTCGATCACGCATGCAGCCCTATCGCTATTTTGGCCATGCTATTGCACTGCTGCGCGGCAAGTACAGTGATCCCAATGACCCTGGGCATATTCCCCACTCACAGGCTCTGTCTACAGCGCTGTCTGGCACCATTGGTCTAGGCAATATTGCCGGTGTTGCGATTGCGATTAGTATTGGCGGCCCGGGCGCAGTGTTCTGGATGTGGGTCACAGCGATAGTCGGGGTGGCAACCAAGTTTTATACCGCATCGCTGGCAGTGATGTTCCGCGGCCATGACTCTCTCGGCGCACTGCGCGGCGGGCCCATGTACGTGATTATGGAGGGTATGGGCAAGCGCTGGTATCCCCTAGCGGCGCTATTTGCTGTGGCTTGTCTGATCGGCGCGCTACCGCTTTTTCAGGCCAACCAGTTTATTCAACTGCTGCGTGACAGTGTCGCGATCCCTGCCGGCTTGGCCTCTAACGAGCAGCATTTTGCGTTTGATTTTTTTGCCAGTCTTACTCTGGCGGTATTAGTCACCATTGTTATAGCGGGGCGGATTGAGCGCATTGGCCGCTTAACGGTTCGCCTTGTGCCGACCATGGTGATTCTCTATCTGGGTATGACTTCGGTGATTCTCTATACCTATCTGGCTGATATACCTGCGGTGCTTTGGTTGATTGTTTCCGACGCTTTTACTGGCCAGGCAGCAGCTGGCGGTTCGGTGGGTGCGGTGATTATGATTGGCGTGCGTCGCGGTGCCTTCTCCAATGAGGCGGGTATTGGCACTGAGTCTCTGGCCCATGGTGCAGTCAAGACTCAAGAGCCGATTCGCGAGGGGATTGTCGCCATGGTTGGCCCGGTGATCGATACGTTGGTGGTCTGTACCTGTACTGCGCTGATTATTCTGTTGACTGGCGTCTGGCAGGCAGATTCTGGACTTGCGGGTGTGACTATGACGGCGCGCGCCATAGAGCAGGTGTTTCCAGTGACCGGCATCTATCTGCTGCTGATTATGGTGGGCATGCTGAGTTTTAGCACCATGGTAAGTATGTGGTTCTATGGGGTTAAGTGTGCTGGATTTTTGTTCGGCGCCGAGCGTGAGCACTATTACACACCGGTTTATATCAGTTTGATTGTGGTTGGCGCAGTGGTGTCTATGGACATAGTGAACGGCCTTATTCTGGCTGCCTATGCCACCATGGCGATTCCCACGATGATCTCAACGCTGGTGTTGGCACCCAAGGTCAATGCGGCGGCGAAGAAGTATTTCGCCGAACTGCGCGCTAACAAATAGACTGCTATAGAGGCTTATAGACCGCTTAAGGTTGCCGTCAGACTACGGCAACCGTTGCTTGAAACTCGCTTTGGGTTAGAGTAGTTTTTCGATATCCGCGGCAATGTCTTTGGGCTTGCGGATGGGTGCATAGCGTTCTATCACCTGACCTTCACTGTCGACTAAAAATTTGGTGAAATTCCACTTAATCTTGCTGTTGAACATTCCGCCGGCCTGACTTTTTAAGTGGGTGTACAGTGCGTGTTGATCTTTGCCATTGACGTCAATCTTGCCCATCACCGGAAAACTCAGTCCAAAATTCATCTGGCAGAACTCCTGAACCTCGGCATTGGAGCCCGGCTCTTGACCACCAAACTGATTACAGGGCAGAGCTAAGACGACGAAGTTGCGATCACTGTATTGATCATAGAGTTCCTGCAGCTGGGTGTACTGAGGGGTAAATCCGCACTTGCTGGCAGTATTGACGATCAGCATCACTTTGCCACGATAGTCTTCCAGTGAAACAGGGTTGCCGCTGCTATCTGCAACAGTGAAGTCATAAATTGATTGATCATTGCTCATGGAATTATTTTCTCGCTGTTTATTTTTATTTTTTTAATTGAATCACAGATTATTTAAAGCACTGCTCTGGTGCGGGAAACGTCCCATCGCGCACAGCGATACCATAAGCGGTGATCGCGTCCTGGATACTGGCCTGCTCTTCAAGGAAGTTCTTGGAGAAGCGCGGCAGGCGCTGTGAGATTCCCAGCATATCGTGGAGTACCAACACCTGAGCGTCTGTATCCGGTCCGGCACCAATACCAATAACCGGAATGGTCAGGGCTTCAGCGAGCTGCTTGCCCAGTGCCGAGGGCACACATTCCACTACTATCAGTTCCGCACCGGCATCCTCAAGGGCCAGGGCATCGGCAATCATCAGCTCCGCGGCCTGATCCTCTTTACCCTGAACTTTATAGCCGCCGAGTTTGTGCACCGACTGCGGTGTAAGACCCACATGTCCGCAGACGGGAATGCCGCGCTGACTGAGCAGGTAAACTGTATCCGCAAGCCAAGCTCCGCCTTCAAGTTTGACCATCTGCGCGCCGGCCTGCATCAGAATGGCGGCATTATCCAGCGCCTGCACCTCTGTGGCATAAGACATAAAGGGCATATCTGTCATTAGAAGCGCACGGTTGTTGCCGCGCTTAACGGCTTCGGTGTGATAAGCCATATCGTCTATGGTCACTGGCAGAGTACTGTCACGACCTTGAACCACATTGCCGAGAGAGTCGCCCACTAAAACCACTTCGATCGCGGCAGTCTCAATCAGCTTTGAGAAGGTGAAATCATAGGCCGTAATCACAGCGAATTTTTCGCCATTGGCTTTCATTGCTGCAAGATTGCTAATCGTTGTTGTTTTCATAGTTGTCTTTTTTCGCCTCAATAGCGTCTCAATGGCGAGATTATAGCGGTTTTACTGCAGAGGGTGAGGGTTGTAGTAATGTCGCCCAGAACTAATTTGCAGCATGTACTCCACCAGATTTTGATAGTCGCGCTCACTTTTCGCCAAGTTTATGGTTTCTGTATTGACGATTAGCAGAGGCGTGTCGTCGTAGTAATAGAAAAATTGTGTGTAGGCGTCATTCAGTTGCTGCAGGTAGCTGAGCTCTATAGAGCGTTCGCTGGGTGCACCGCGCAGCTGGACTCGATCGAAGAGTGTCTCAGTGGGAGCCTGCAGATAGACCACTAGATCGGGCTTTGGCAGGTCGCTAATAATATTGTCATAGACCGTCTGGTAGAGTCGGTACTCGTCGTCATCCAAGGTTATCTTGGCAAACAGCGGATCTTTTTCAATTAAAAAGTCGGCGATTCGAACCTGCTGGAAAATATCTCCCTGGCGCAACTCCTGCAGTTTGCGCATGCGCTGAAACAGAAAAAACAGCTGGGTGGGCAGGGCATTGCTGCGACGGTCTTGATAAAAGCGTTCGAGAAAGGGATTCTCCTCGGCATCTTCAAGCAGTATTTCATAGTTAAATGAGTGGGCGAGACGCTTTGCTAGCGTTGTCTTGCCAATACCAATTGGCCCTTCTATAGCAATATATTGTGGGATTGTGGCTGTAGCCAAATCGAGATTAAATTCGCTGAGAATTGTTTGTTCCACATTGTTCTCCGAAATTCAGCGCGCAGGCTATGGACGACTTTGTCGGCTGTTTACGCTTCGCCGATTGAACTTTTGACAATACCTTGCTGGGAGCAGTTTGCCAATAGTTGAGCCACAGTTTCGCCATTGGAAAGTCTGAGCTGAGCATTGATATCCGCCAGGGGAACTAGAACAAACGCGCGCTCGCCTATGCGCGGATGGGGGATTGTTAGGCGCTCGCTATCGAGCTGCAGATTGTCGTAAAACAAAATGTCTAGATCTAGAGTTCGGGGACCCCAGTGAATACTGCGGACGCGGTTTTGTTGTTGTTCTATCGCTTGCAGCGCATCGAGTAGTTCCAGTGGAGGCAGTTGAGTACTGAGCTGTGCTGCGGCATTGATAAAGTCTGGCTGCTGAGGACCAATTGGTGGCGTCTGATAGCGACTTGATACCCTGATCAGCTGCATGTCAGGGTGTTGCGCAATGGCCTTAAGGGCGCTATCTAGCTGGCTGTGCGGGCTGTCCAGGTTACTGCCCAAGGCAATATAGACATCGGCCATTACTGCGCTGGGTCCGCTTTAGGTTTGGGGCTATTGCGTCTGCGCCGGCGTTTTTTCGGGCTGCGGTCAGTAGCCATAACATCGTCCGCCATAGTCTGACGGCTTTCGGGGTTAGCGTCCTGATAGGTCGTCCACCAGGCACCGAGACCGTCGAGATTTTCCCCAGCCTGCTCCCGGAGCAAGACAAAATCATAGGCTGCTCTAAAGCGTGGGTGCTCGACCAAACGCTGGGCACGATTGCCTCCGCGACGTCGCAGGTGCAACTGTAAGTCCCATATTTCACGCATTGGAATGCTAAAGCGCTTGGGAATTGCAGTGACGGGAATCTGGTTGAGAATAATTTCTCCCGCCGCTTTGCTCAGAGCATAGGGTGGTGAGTTACCATTCTTCTCAAAATTACTGGCGAGTCTCTGCACCGCTGGCCACAACAGAGCGGCATATATAAAGGCTGGGGTAACACGCTGAGAAGCCCGGATACGTTTGTCTGTATTGATCAGTGCCTGAGATACCAGTTTCATGGGTATACCCTGACGATCATTGAGCATAGGCCCTAGCTGAGGAACTATATAATCGAACAGGCGGTGCTCAACCAATATCTTAAAGGTGTCTAGACCCTGGCCGCTCATAAACAATTTCAGTGTTTCATCAAACAGACGCGGTGGCGAGACCTGCTGCAGATCAGCGGCGCGGTGCTTCATTGGATTTGCAGTGGCAGGTTCTATATTAAAACCGAGCTTGGCGGCAAAGCGCGCGACCCGCAACAGACGCACTGGATCTTCGCGAAAGCGGGTTTCAGGATCGCCGATAATGCGGATAACTTTGGCATCTACATCGTCTATACCATTGGTAAAGTCGTGGATACTGTTGGTGCTGGGATCGTAATAGAGCGCATTTACAGTGAGATCGCGGCGTGAGGCATCCTCTTGCACCGTGCCAAAGACATTGTCTCTTGTAAGCATGCCCGAGTCAGTTTGCTGGCGACGGTTTTTGCTGGTCGACTGGCTGCTGTTAGACCTAAACGTGGTGACCTCGATAATCTCGCGACTAAACTGGACATGGACGATTTGAAAACGCCTGCCAATGATTCGCGAGCGGCGAAACAGTTCTTTGACTTCCCAGGGTTTGGCGCTGGTGGCGACATCAAAGTCTTTGGGTTTTAAACCGATAAGTAGATCCCGCACACAGCCGCCGACTACATAGGCTTCAAATCCGGCCTTTTGTAAGACATCGACTACCTTAAAGGCATCGCGATTGATCATATCCGGCGAAAGGCAATGCTGGCCGTCGCCAAAAACTAGCGGGCCGGAGGCGCTTTTTGAGGATTTATCTCGTTGGAAAAACTGACTTATGCGTTTCAGCATTAAGTGATTGCCGATTAGGTTGTTATTAGAGCTGTGAGTTTAACAGAGGAAACAACTCGACGGGAGACTAAAGCGGCCTTTGATGGTAGTTAGTCGCTGAGCGACTCATCGCCTTTTTTGCGGCTGATACCCAGTTTATTGCGTCTTTCCCAGAGGCTCTTGCGGCTGATGCCGAGTTTCTTGGCGAGATCGGTTTCGCTCATATTCTCTTGGTTTTCAAGCACGAAGCGGGTGAAGTAATCTTCCAGTGACAGACCTGCGGGAGCGTCGTAATCTTGGGTGATGCGCTGGTCAATTGCCCCATTGCTGATATGCCTTGTTACTTGCGTGGGGCTTGGTGTTATTTCGCCAAGTCCGATAAGTTCAGCATCGATTGGCTCCCCTAGAGAGGCCAAAATTACCGCCCGCTGCAGGGTGTTTTTTAGCTGCCGCAGATTGCCTGGCCAATGATAGTCGATCAGTGCCCGAGCGGCGTCTTCAGTTAATCCCGAGCTGACATCATCAAAGTGTGTGAGGATTGCCTGGGTAATAACCGAGATGTCGGCGCTTCGTTGGCGCATTGTCGGCATGGCTATGCTGACAACATCAATTTCATAGTAGAGATCTTTGCGGAACAAATTAGCTTTACAGAGCTGTTCTAAGTCCTGATCTGATGAACAGATAAAGCGACATTGACTGTTCTGCATTGCTCTCAGGAGTAACGGCTGCAGAGAGGCCTCTAATTCAGCGATATTATTGAGAAACACAGTGGTGCTCGAGCTGCTAACATCGAGCTGACTGGCAAACTCAGCTTCTTTGAGCCCGGCACAGTTGATGTTGATAAAGCGTTGCCGAGTGGATTTTTTGCCGTTGTGGATAGCCAGTGCCAGAGCAGATTTACCACTGCCGGTTTCGCCTTGGATCAGGATTGGTAAGTCGGAAGCTGCGACCTTGGGGATTACTCGGGTGATCTTCTTAATGGCCTCACTGGACCCCAGTAGTGCTATATCTCCCAATGTTTTCGCGGCTACAGCTCGGTGTCTCGATGCGCTGAGAATGCGTCTAACGGAGAGCAGCATCTCGTCGTGATCAAAGGGTTTGGATATATAGTCGACAGCACCCTGGCGCATGGTATCGACCGCTGAGCGCAGGCTGGCGTAGCTGGTCATAATCAGGACTGGCACTGGATCGACCATTTTAATTAGATCAGTACCCAGCTGCCCGGGAAGGCGCAGATCACTGATAATCAGCGCGAATTGTTTGAAATCAACGTTTTCACTTGCGGCTTTGATGCTAACCGCATCACTGACATCGTAGTCATGGCGCTCGAGCAATTTACGCAGGGATACGCGGATGATCTCTTCGTCTTCGACGATCAGAATTTTATCTCTGTGGGGCGCATTGCTCATGGATCTTTTGCGTGCTCTCGGGACTGAGCCATATTGTTACCTTGAAGCTCTGCTGACACAAGTAACTTAATGGCTCTGAGTCCGGTTTAATGTTTATTTAGGTCGAACAGTAACTCTGCCGTGGTGCCGCGGTCACTGTTTTTAGCTGGGCTTGATAGGCTCACTTCACCGCGAAGATTTTTAACTAGATTGAACACCATCCAGAGGCCCAAGCCAGTGCCCTGGCCAGGTTCTTTAGAGGTGATAAAGGGTTCGAATAGCTGATCTTTGATAGGCTCGGCTATACCGCTGCCCTGGTCGCTGATCATAATCCGCAGCTTCGGTCCATCAGGTTGGCAGCTGATTTCGATAGGGCTGTCGTCCGTAGTAGCGTCTCGGGCATTGCCCAGTAGGTTGAGGAAAATTTGCACCAGTTGACGGTGATCGCTAACAATTTCTATATCGGCGTCGACTAGGCAGACAAACTGCTCTCTCTGCTGGTCTTTGGTGAGACTAAGTATCTGTATGGCCTCTTCTGCGGCAGCCAGCACTGAGACTGGTTGCAGTTGATCATGGTAGGTTTGCTCGCCGCGCGAGAAATTAATCAACGATTGCACAATTACATTGATACGGTCAGTTTGCGAGAGAATGAGCTCCGCGGAGGTTTCAATTTCTGCGGCTTCAGTTTCATGTTGTAAATTCTGTGCGATGCAGGCGATTCCGGTCACCGGGTTGCCGATTTCATGGGCTACCCCTGCAGCCAGTCGACCCACCGAGGCCAAACGTTCATTATTGATATAGTTCTGACGCAGTAATACTGACTTGGTCTGGTCTTCCACCAGAAGAATTAAATCGTCGTCAGGGCTCATGGCGGTGGATTTCTGCAGGCCAAACCATTGGATTTTACCTGCTACTTCGAGTTCTAAACTGTCCTTGCTGGAGTCGTCTTCCTGTAAAAAGGCACTGATCGCAGCGCGCCACGGCTCGGGCAGATCGCTAATCAGGCTACCGGCCACCATTTCGCTATCGATACCGGTGTAGCGAGTCATGGAACTATTCCACTTGATAATCTCGCCGCCCTGTCCCAGGGCAATAATGCCAATTGGCAGATTGTCGAGAATTTCCCGGTGGTGCATACGCAGCTTATTTAACTCGCTGGCAATACCGGTGAGGCGATCTCCCTCGATGGCGAGTACAGACTCAATCAGATAGATATCATCGGGCTCTGGGCGTGCAGGTGTCTCCAGAGGCAATGTTTGCTCCATCATTTTGTAGGCTGCCAGCACGCCGAAGTTTAGGGTCAGCGATGAGTAGAGACTGTCGCGCAGTTTACGTAGCGCTGCAGGTCGGGTTTCGCTGAGTTCAAAGTCGAGTTTATGCAGTGCTCGGTTAATCTCTACATCGGCTTCATTGCCGAGCAACCTGCGCAGACTGAAGAGCATCTGCTCAACGGAATGGTGGCTCAGCTGCACGCGTGCAGGGATATAGATATTGTCGACCATGCACAGTCGGGCAAAGGATTGCTGTTCTTTGTCCATGGAGCTGAGTATGGAAAAAATCACACAGAGAAAGATATTTACCATCAGCGCTTCAAAGGCCCAGGTCTGCCAGTTTTCCATGCCAAAGATAAGTACTTTGTCGGTCCCCGGCAGCTGCCAGCTCCAATCGCCAAATAGCATTGGCAGGGCCAGTGCCACCAGCCATAGGGATACGCCGCCGATTAATCCGGCAATCACACCATTGCGGTTAATATTTGGCAGGTAGATTGAGGCCAGCATGCCCGGTGTTAAATGGGCCAGTCCGGCAAATCCAACGAGATAGAGATCGGTGATACTGCGGGCTTTGACTATATGGTTGAGCAGCGCGCCGGCGATAATCAACCCAGCTGAAATTGCCAGAAGGCGCAGATTTATCCAGCGGCTCAAATGAGGCTGTTGATGAAGCGCTTTGGTCGGCAAAATAAAACTATTGAGTACCATCTTAGCCAGCATGGTGGACAGGTTGCACAGCAGTGCAATGGACACCAGTACGATACTGGCTGCCCCTAGTCCTGCTGCGATGGGATGTTGGACGAGAGCGGGAATGGCGAATAGATAGTCTTGCAGTGGCGATGAGGATTGCACGGCTATACCAGACCACAGCAGTGGGAAGATGGTGATGCTTGCGAGCAGCATCAGCAGTGGATAACCCCAGGCACTGACGCCAACCTGGTCATCAGAAATATGCTCGGAGATAACAATGCTAAAGTTGATCGGCAACGCAAAACTGGCAGCGAGAAAAATAACAAATAGGCTGTAGGAGGAATCCATACGCTGCACTATTAATCGCTGACCGCTGCTGACAACCCATTGGTTCATTTCACCGATGCTGCCAAAAATGGATTCAACCGAGATTAGGGCTGAGGTTGCCAGCGCCAAAAGCAGTAAAAAACCTGCCGCGGCCATTACCCAGCGCAGGCTGCGGGCCATCCCCTGCTTAATGGCACTCCAGTTAATCAACATAATAACTGCGACAACAGTTAGCCTAAACAGCCATTTATCGCCTTCGAAGAGAAAGTCGTGAACCGATGAAAGCGCCAGAAATTGAGCGAGAAACAGTGGCATGGTGACAATAATCAGGCTGCTACAGGCAATCACTGCAATCGCTCTACCGCGAAAACGGAACGTCAGAAAATCCACTAGGGAGGCAAAGCGGATAATCTCATTAAGCCTGCGGATCGGATAAAAAATTAGCGGTGAAAAGAGAAATACCATGGTGAAGGCAAATAGCGCTAACACCACACTAAAGCCATAGCGACCGGCCATCTCGATAGTCCCAGTGGCCAGCAGTGCACCAGTGCCGGCAAATAACGCCAATACCAAAATCAGGCTCTGGCTGCGTGCACCGCCATAGGCTGCAAGCAAGTAAGCGCCCAGAGTGCTGGCTAGCAGGAAGCCAATTGCGATAAGGGCTATATCAAGACTCATTTGATTTCCTGTGGCGCTGGAGTATATATGCCGCAAATACAATCAGTGCCCAGACCACAAAAGGTCTAAACCAACTGCCATGAGATTCAACGGACCATCGCGATGCTAAGGGCACTACGACACTGCTGAGAAAAATTAAAACCGCGACTAATCGGTAGTTAAGCATTTATGCGCTCATTGATAGGAGATAAAGATATATTCACCGCGATGGTATGCAAGCTTGCCTGGCAAAGCAAACTGGGGCCTCGGTGAGAGGATTAAACCGAGTTTGGTGCGGGGATTTCGGCGCAGCTAGGAATTTTCGCCAGAGCCCAGTTGCTGATCGCCCAGCTTAGAATGGTTGCGCTGTTTTCACTTCGGAGTTCAGCTGGGGGTGCCTGTTGCAGCCACTCGAGAGCCAGCCAGAGATTGCTGGATTCCTCTCCGGGTATCAGAGCCGGTGCGTGATTTTGCTTGCTCAGCTTTTGCCCTTCGCCATTGACCGCTAGCGGCAGGTGGCCGTATTGCATGGCTGCAGTCTGCTCAGCACTGGCAACTAAACAGCGCTGTAAATAAAGCTGTCTAGGTGTCGAATCGAGTAGGTCTGAGCCGCGAATAATATGGCTGATATGTTGAAACTGATCGTCCACAGCGACTGCAAGTTGATAGGAGAATAATCGATCGCGCCGCCGGATAATAAAGTCGCCAACTTCGCTGCAGAGATTTTGTGGGTAGGCGCCGACAATTAAATCTTCAAAGGTGATTGTTGAATCCCTTTCAGTTTCAGGCAATCTGAGGCGAATCGCAGAGTCGGACCCCACCTGATGCTGGCGGCAATGACCGTCGTAAATACCACCGAGCGCGGCCACTCTCTGACGGTTACAGTTGCAGCTGTAACTCAAACCGTCCCTGTGCAGTTGCGCCAATGCCGCGTTATAGGCATCACTGCGTTGACTTTGATAGAGCAGATCGCCATCCCAGAACAAGCCATGAGATTCCAGTTGTTTGAGGATGGTGTTAGTGGCGCCGGGTATTTCTCGAGGGGGGTCTATATCTTCGATTCTAACCAGCCATTGGCCTTGATGATGACGCGCATCGAGAAAACTGGCGAGAGCACAGACTAGAGAACCAAAATGGAGAGGCCCGGTGGGCGAAGGTGCAAAGCGGCCAATGTAGGCTGAGGGGTTCATCGTTTGACCAGAGGCAGTTGGCTGACTATTGGCTGGACACTATATAGTAACCCGATAGCGCAATCAGTCAGCAACTGAGTCGACGGCTATTTAGCCGCCGGTGATCTGTCTTTCTTTGATTTCATCGAGTGTTTTACAGTCAACACAGAGGTCGGCTGTTGGGCGCGCTTCGAGTCGGCGAATGCCTATGTCGACACCGCACTGGTCACAGAAGCCGTAGTCATCTTCTTCGACGCGCACTAGCGTCTTGTCAATTTTCTTGATTAGCTTGCGCTCGCGGTCGCGAGTACGCAGCTCAAGGCTGAATTCTTCTTCTTGAGTGGCGCGGTCGGCAGGGTCTGGAAAATTCGCTGCTTCGTCTTTCATATGCATCACAGTGCGGTCGACTTCTTCCATCAACTCACGACGCCATGCCTTGAGGATCTCTTTGAAGTGCTCACGCTGCTTTTCGTTCATGTACTCTTCATTTTTCTTCTCTACATAAGGAGAGAGACCATGAAGAGTTGCCGATCCAGCTGAATCTGCCTTAGCTTTAGTTTTTGCTGTTGCCATCTCTAACGTCCACGGTTAAATTTCAGACCCTAAAATACAGGACGTGCGTTTATAGAGATTTTGAGCCAATTTTTCAAGTGAAATTTACCTTTGGCTGCCATAAAACTCTTTTTATCTGCATCTGGGGTCAATTAAGCGCCACATTGGTGCGCATGGACTGTAATGCGCCATATCCATGGCAAACTTTACAGGGACTATAATTTTTTAATACCTTCTATTCATAACATAAACCATTAACATTGCCACTTTAAGACGGAAAAATAATCATTCCATGGATATAACTCCCAAGCTCCTCTCCGGTACTTTTATTAAGCGCTATAAACGTTTTTTTACCGATATTTATACTGCAGATGGCCGTGTGATTACGCTGCACTGCCCGAATACTGGATCAATGAAAAATTGTCAGGTGGAGGGCTCTCCCTGCTGGTACTCCCTGTCGAATAATCCCAAGCGCAAGTTAGCTGGGACTCTTGAGGTTGTCACCACTAGTTTTGGCAATTTGGCAGGGGTGAATACTGGTCGGCCCAATCATCTGGTGCGAGAAGCGATCGAAAATGGCCTTATTCCAGAGCTGCGTGGTTACGCTAGTCTGCGCACAGAGGTGCGCTACGGTGAGGAGAAGAGCCGCATCGACCTATTGCTTGAGGATGGAGAGGATGATGGCAGCGAGTCTGGAACTCAAAGGGCACAGTGCTACGTGGAAGTTAAAAACGTTACTCTAGATTGCGGTGATGGCCACGCGCAGTTCCCCGATTCAGTGACCACCCGCGGCAGCAAACATCTGCGTGAGCTGATGGCTATGGTGGCTGAAGGGCATCGGGCGGTGCTATTTTTCTGTGTTCAATTGAACGGAGTCACCGAGGTCTCTGTTGCGGGTCATATAGACCCGGTTTATGCCGAGACGTTAACCACGGCGATTGCCGCTGGGGTTGAAGTAATTGTTTGGCAGGCGGATATGACCCATAGCTGCATTAGTTTGCAGCGGCCGTTGCAGTTAGCGCTCTAGTCAAGATCTCGCAGTGCCGCTTCGCGCAGGTTAATCAACCGGGCAGGTAGAGGCTGATCAGCGGCGATAAAATATTGATCACCATCCTGTTTCAGAGATATGGGCGTTAGGCGGTCGCCGACACAGGGTCCGCCAATGCACTCGCCACTATCAATTTGAAACAGCGCGCCATGGGCCGAGCACTGCAGCAGTGCGCCATCCAGATCAAGGAACTTCCCTGGCATCCAATTCAGCGGAATACCCATATGAGGGCAGCTATTCCAGTAGGCATGGAGTTGATTGTCCTGACGAATAGCAAACAGCTTACGTTCGTCAATCTCTAGTTCAATGCTCTGTAACTCTTCGAGATCGCTGAGTTGGCAGAGAAAGTAATCTCGTTCAACTGACTGTTGGTTATTGTCCAAAGCGCAGCGCCTCGATTCGTTCTTCCAATGGTGGGTGAGTCATAAACAGTCTCGAGGGTCGCTTTTTCCAGCCGGAAGAGATTCCAAAGGCGGTCATAGTGTCTGGCATCTGATTTTCAATCTGAGCTGCGCTCTCTTGCTGGAGTCTTTGCAAGGCTTTGATCATGGCTCCGCGTCCGGCCAGTGAGGCCCCTGCCGCATCGGCATAGAATTCTCGGCGTCGAGAAAACCACATCACAATAGTAGAGGCCAAGATGCCGAGGAAAATCTCCGCAACTATAGTAGTAATCCAATAGCCCAATCCCAGACCTCGCTGATTTTTCAACACCACGCGATCGACAAAGAAACCAATCAAACGGGCGAAGAACATAACAAAGGTATTGACCACGCCTTGAACCAGGCTCAGGGTGATCATATCGCCATTGGCCACATGGCCGACTTCATGGGCCAGAACAGCCCGCGCCTCGTCTCGGTCAAAGCGCGCCAGTAGCCCGGCGCTGACAGCTACCAGAGCCTTGTTTCGATTCCAGCCCGTGGCAAAGGCATTGGACTGCTGCGCGGGGAAAATTCCCACTTCAGGCATACCTATATCCGCTTTCTTGGCGAGCTCGGCCACGGTAGTGACCAACCAGCGCTCCTGCTCATTGGCCGGTTGCTGAATAATTTTTGTCTTGGTCGTCATCTTGGCCATAAATTTCGACAGCAGCAGTGAGACAAAAGAGCCAATAAAGCCAAACACCGCGCAGAATATAAGTAGAGACGTTAGATTGAGGTCGACGCCATTGTCCGCGAGTATGCTATTGACCCCGAGCAGGCTCAGGGAGATGCTGGCAACAATAATAATTGCCAGGTTGGTCAGTAAAAACAAACCTATCCTTAACACGTGAATACCTCTTTAGAAAATTTTATATAGTTGATGATCGAGCTTGTTATGACTGTATATCTGAGGTCAAAGACCCAGAATTCAATGATGCTGAGTATCTTATGTCAAAGTCTCTTAACAATGTACTGTCTCGAAGCGTAAATGCTCCTTTACTTATGGGTTGTAGCGCGGGTATAAACACTGCCATGCAGGATCATCTTAAAATAGAGTCACAGCGCCTTACCGGCTGCACCCAGAGCCATTTAGTGGATTGGTCTGGCGCGCTGGTGCACGGTGCAGTGGTTGAACCACTAAACAGGCTCTGCCAGCAAGCCGCCCAGAACGGTTTTGATCTGCGCCTGTGCAGCAGCTTCCGCAGCTTTGATCGACAGTTAATTATCTGGAACCATAAACTCAGTGGTCTACGTCCGGTCTTCGATGACAGTGGCGCGCGCCTGGATTTAACTCAGCTTAGCGAATGGCAGCAGATTCAGGCTGTGATGCGCTGGTCGGCCTTGCCTGGAGCGTCTCGCCATCACTGGGGAACGGATTTTGATATCTATGATGCCGCTGCAGTGGATGCCGATTATCAAATTCAGCTGGTACCAGAAGAGGTTGAGGGCAGTGGTGTATTCGCGCCATTCCACGATTGGCTCGATAGCTCAGTGTTAGCGTCGGCTGATTTTTATCGGCCCTATGCACAGGATTTGGGGGGTATTGCCCCGGAGCGCTGGCATATTAGTTATAGGCCGGTAGCAGAAAATTATGCTGCCCAGTTAACCGTTGAGGTCCTCGCCGAGCGGCTCGCCAGCGCAGATCTGGTTTATAAAGAGACAGTACTAGCTCGTCTGGATGAGCTTTTTCAGCGGTATATTAGTGTTAAAAATTAAGAGTGAAAGCGTCACGTTAATCGATAGGAAAGACAATAGATGATCGCCAATGACCCTCTGTGGGACATAATCTGCAGCGAAGCACGCCTCACGGCCTCTCAAGAGCCCTTGATGAGCGGTTTTTTTGATGCCGCCATTTTGAGTCATCAGAGCTTGGCTCAGGCGCTGTGCTTTAATCTGTCTCAGCAGTTACACAGCTCGGTGATGTCCGCAGCCGCCATCTCTGAGGTTTTGGCTGAGGCCATGGACAGTGATGCCGCAATCTGTGATGCCGCGCGCACTGATATCCGTGCCTGTTTCGATCGTGACCCTGCCTGCGACAACCATTTTATGCCTATACTTTATTTCAAGGGGTTTCAGGCTTTGCAGTTATACAGGGTGGCTCACTGGTTGTGGCTTCAGCAGCGCAACCATTTGGCGCTCTATCTACAGAGCCAGATATCCGAAGTATTCGCTGTTGATATTCATCCGGGTGCCAAGATTGGCAGTGGCATTATGATTGACCACGCCAGTGGGTTGGTTATAGGTGAAACGGCTATTGTCGGTAACGATGTATCTATTTTGCACTCTGTGACTCTAGGCGGCAGTGGCTGCATTAAAGGTAGCCGCCATCCAACCATTGGCAATGGCGTGATGATTTCCGCTGGTGCCAAGATCCTTGGCAATGTGTTGATTGGCGATGGCGTAAAAATCGGTGCCGGTAGTTTGGTGCTTGAGTCGGTGCCGGCCCATGTCACGGTGGCTGGTGTGCCCGCCAAGATTGTCGGCGCACCCAGAGAGGCGTCACCCGCGCTGGAGATGGATCAGTATCTCAGTGATAGCTCCTAAGGCAAGCTAGGACTAAAAGCAGGGTAGTTGCACTTCCAATAGAGCCGGGAGGTTAAATAATGATCGACAAGGATTCGTCCAAAAGTCAGACTGAGAAAAGTGTCGTAGCCGATCTCCTTGATGTGGTGTTTCGCGGTGAGATTATCGAGGGCAGCAGTCTAGAAAAGGTTAAACAGCGGGTTGCGGAAAGTTTTAACCTAAACTCCAACGCTGCTGAACAGCTATTCTCAGGAACTCCCGTTCGACTTAAGCGCGGCGTTGATATGATTACCGCTGAGCGCATTCTCAAGCGGCTGAGTGATGCCGGTGCAGTCGCGATCATAGTCCCCAATTCAACAGAACCTGAGTCTCCTCAGCAAAACCCATTATCCCTAGCGCCCCTGGGCAGTGATGTTACGGATAGTGCTGAAAAGGGAGGAGCCCAGGCAGTATTTTCTGCTTCGCTGGATCACCTCAGTCTCGAGCCTGTTGGAACCAGCATGGTTAAAGAGACTGAAATACCGTCGACTAAAACTCCCAATCTTGATACCTCAAAATTCTCACTAGAGTAGTCTAAAGAACCCTTAGAGACAGATCGTAGCCAAATGTTGGATCTGTTTTTCGAGCAGCATTTGGCGCCCCTCAGGAAAACCCTGCAAGACAAAACAATTCTCTTTAAAGGGCAGAAAACGGGCAATCGACGATAGCTGCTCAATATCAAACTCTGCCGATTGCACAGCAATTGCGCCTTTATCAAGATCATCGGCCAGGCTTACGGTAGCGCTCTTCAGTTTGTCGAGTCCCTCGTGGTGGCGGAACAATGGTGCAGAGGGGATGTTGTCGCTGCAAAGTGCCCAGCAGATATCTAAATCAATACCCAGTTCTTCCGAGAGCCGCTCGAGTACCTGTTGCAGAGAGTAGATCGCCATCAGGCATATCAGCAGGTGCTGTTTCGACACTTGAGTCGAGCGAATATAAAAGTTGATGCTGCCGCTGCCACCTTCAATACGCTGGCCGGCGTAGAGTTCTAAGGTTCGCAATGTGCAGTAGTCAATTTTTTCAAATAGCTGGGTCAGATTCTGACGGTTGAGTTGACTCTCGAGACGGTGTCGATTTTTGATTGTCGCGGTAATCAGTGAGCAGTAATAACCAGTATCCGATAGCCCTTCATCACTGCTTTTCGATAGCAGTGGCTGCAGGCGCAGTTCTAATGAGGCCATTTCATCATCTAGACTCTCAGAGCTGCCGGGCAGGCGATTGGTGAGCATTCGCAGGCGTCGGGAAAGTTGCTCTGCAAAGCGGAAGCAACCATAGCTGCTAAGCAGAGTGAAAACTGCCCACAGCATTAACCAGTTGCTGACCACCTGACTATGACGCTGTTGGATCGCTCGACTGTCGATACTGATCAGGACTTTGCCGGCCTGAGTTTCCTGAAGTGCAATATTGCGACTGAAACTGACGGGGATGGACGTCTCTGGTGCCGACTTTTTACTCTGAGCTATCAGCTGGCCGCCGATATCATAGACGCTGGCATCGAGGATGATTCGATCTTCGGTAACATTCTGCAGAGCCACCTGAATACTGATGCTGTCGCCATTAAACAGGGGGCCGCGAACCAGTTCGACCAGTTGATTAATGGTCAGGTCGCCTTTTTCTTGCAGCGTTTCTTGGCTTAACTGGCTGGCGTAGCTGGAAAGAAGCGCCCAGCCAAACAGGCCGAAAATCAGGCAGGCGGACAGTACCAGCGCGGGTAGTTTTTTAGCCAGAGAGTATTGGCGATGCATCCCGAAGTCCTTGAAGAGTGCCTGATTGAAATTTAATTGCTGCGCATTCTATCCTATTGCTCAGGCTTTTATATAATAGCGCCCTTAAAATAACTATGGCCACAATCTGTGAAAGAACTATTTCTGATAAATGTATGGGGGCAAGACAAGCCAGGTGTCACGCGAGTTGTTACCGAGGTGTTGTCGACCTTCGAGGTCACCGTGCTAGATATAGGTCAGGCGGTGATTCACGACCAGCTCAATCTGGGTATTCTCGCAGCAGTGCCAGCCGGCAAAGATTCTGAGGCACTAGTCAAAGCTGTGCAGCGCGGTCTGCAGGCTTTAGAGATACAGGTGATGTTCTCGCCAATCACTGAACAGCGCTATCAAAGCTGGGTCGCTCAGCAGGGTAAGGCGCGCTATATAGTGACATTGTTGGCCCGAAAAATTGAGCCTGAGCATTTGGCTGCTGTGGCCACAGTAACCAGTGAATATGACCTCAATATTGATAAGATTGTGCGCCTCTCAGGGCGGATGGAACTGGATGAAAGTGAGGATTTGGGGCGTGCCTGTGTGGAATTTTCCGTGCGGGGTGAGCCCAAGGATGCAGTGCAGTTTAAGAGTGCACTACTGGAGCTGGCCAGTCATTTCGATATTGATATTGCCTATCAAGAAGATAATATTTTCCGTCGCAATCGCCGTCTAGTGGTATTCGATATGGATTCCACGCTGATCGACGCCGAGGTGATCGATGAATTGGCCCATGAGGCAGGTGTTGGCGATCAGGTCGCCGCCATTACCGAAGCGGCAATGCAGGGGGAGATCGATTTTAAATCCAGCTTTACTCAGCGCATGGCCTTGCTCAAGGGGTTGGATGCCAGTGTTCTGCAATCTGTGGCCGAGCGACTGCGTTTAAATGAAGGTGCTGAACATCTTATCTCGACGCTGAAAAAACTCGGTTTTAAAACCGCCATTGTCTCTGGTGGTTTTACCTTTTTTGGTGAGTATCTTCAGCAGCGTCTGGGCGTGGACTATGTCTATGCCAATCAGCTGGATATAGACGATGGGCAGGTTACAGGAAGGGTTACGGGAGAAATTATTGACGGGCAGCGCAAGGCCGAGTTATTGCGTGAAATCGCCGAGCGCGAAGGTCTCATGCTACAGCAGGTGATTGCTGTGGGGGACGGAGCCAATGACTTGCCCATGCTCAGCATTGCGGGTCTCGGTATTGCTTTTCGCGCCAAGCCCTTAGTCAAGGCCTCCGCGAAGCAATCGATTTCCAATCTGGGCTTAGATGGCATTCTCTACCTGCTTGGCTACAGTGATAAAGATACGCTTATTCTTGATTGAGTCCTGCAAAGAGGCGCGGCTAGAGCGAAGCCGGTCAATATCAGGGCCCCTCTGAGAAATCATAGTCCATGGTAAATGATGGCTTGTTGATATAGTGGCCCTGAATATATTGCACACCCTGCTGCCAGAGTATGGGAATAATGGTCGCCGTCTCCACAAAGGGCACGATCACATCGACCCCAGTTCCGGCCATGCCGCCAATAATCTCCTGGAATTCTTCTTTCCCTTTGGCCGCCTTTTGTTGAGTAGCTTTTTCATTGGCGGCTTTGTCATGAGCAGCTTTGCCTTGACCTGCACCGGCCAGTTTCTCAACAATCAACCGGTCGACTTTAACAAAGTCAGCCTTGATTCGTTCCATGGCGTTGTTGGCATAGTTGGTCGCCGACAGATTGTTGATAAACTGTTCAGCTGAGGCTTTGCTCCGTATTCGCTGGTTGATATCTGCTGCTAGGTTGTCTGCGATAGAGGGCTTTAGAATACTCAGCAGGGCTGCAATATTATGGTTTGAAGCAGGGCTCATAAAGGTTAGCCTGAAAAACGTTGAGGTTGGATTTTCAAAAAGAGGCTCTATTTATCCTTTGACATGCCCCTAAGTGTAGTCAACTTTTTCTACTAGCTCGGCAATTCAATGACAGTCAAATTTAAGTCAGGCAATAATTTTCCCAGCGGTGCCACAAACTCCTCAACTGAAGCGGAAGTTCGGGTATCATATCGGTCTTTTTAGATAATCGAGAACCCAAGCCAATGTCAAACTACTCTACCAACGAATTTCGCTCCGGATTAAAGGTCATGCTCGATGGAGACCCCTGTTCAATCTTGGATAATGAGCTGGTAAAGCCAGGCAAAGGCCAGGCATTTAACCGCGTTAAATTACGCAATCTGAAGACGGGTCGGGTATTGGAAAAGACGTTTAAATCCGGTGAGCAACTCGAGGCGGCTGACGTTATGGATACTGATATGCAGTATCTCTATAACGATGGCGACTTTTGGTGCTTTATGGAGCCCGATACTTTTGAGCAGCATCAGGCCACCGAGAATGCAGTAGGCGATGCGCTGATGTGGTTGAGTGAGCAGGATACCTGTGTGGTGACTCTGTTTAATGGCGTTCCTCTGTCGGTGACACCACCCAATCATGTAGAGCTGGAGATTGTTGAAACCGATCCGGGTCTGCGCGGTGATACGGCTCAGGGTGGCAGTAAGCCGGCTAAGCTGGTCACTGGTGCCGTGGTAAAAGTACCGCTGTTTCTGGATCAAGGTGAGATTATCCGTGTCGATACTCGCACTGGTGAATATCAGGGCCGCGTCAGCGCCAAATAAGGTCTTGAGTCAGCCCTTGGGTTTGAAGTGAAAGGCTTGCAGTGGAAGGCTTGTAATGGAAGGCTCAAATGGAACACATAAATCAATGGCAACCCGGCACCAGCATGGCGATTCTGCGTCAGCGCAGCCGAGTGCTCTCTGAGCTTCGGAACTTTTTTCAGCAACGCCAGGTAATCGAAGTGGATGTGCCGCTGCTGTCTAGGGCAACAGTCACCGATCAAAATATTGACAGTATCCAGGCGCACAACGCAGAGACTGACGCCTACCTTCAGACCTCTCCCGAATATTTTATGAAGCGCCTGCTGGCCTCTGGCAGCGGTGATATCTATTGCCTTGGCAAAGCCTTTCGCGAAGCTGAGAGCGGCCGTCGTCACAACCCTGAATTTACCCTGCTGGAATGGTATCGCTGTGGTTGGGATGAGCATCAGCTGATGGATGAAGTGGCGGAGCTTATTGCTGTCCTATTACCAGGGATAGCCGTGCGACGCTGTAGTTATGCCGACGTGTTTATTCAGCACTTGCAGGTTGATCCCCATCTTGTGGATCTAGCGGATCTGCAAAGTCTGGCTGTTGCTGCCAGTTCAGAGGCCTGGGCCGAAGAGACTCGTGCCAACTGTCTTGATCTATTATTTTCTGTTCTTATCGAGCCGCAACTAGAGGATGGCCTGGTGCTGGTCTATGACTATCCTGCCTGTCAGGCAGCCTTAGCTAAATGTGCTGAGGACAGTCAGGGATGTCAGATAAGCCGACGTTTTGAGGGTTTTTTAAACCGTGTTGAGCTGGCCAATGGCTACTGTGAATTGACTGATGCCGCGGAGCAGGCCGATCGTTTTGCCGAGGATCAGCGTCAGCGCAGGCTGTCGGACAAGGCTGCTGTGACTGCGGATCAACGATTGCTCGCCGCCATGGAGTCCGGGCTTCCGGAATGCGCTGGTGTGGCGCTGGGTGTGGATCGATTATTGATGCAACTGCAGGGCGCCGACTCAATTGATCAGGTGATGCCTTTTAGCTGGGATCGCTGTTAATGTCGCTCAGGGCTGTCAATACCGCTCAGGGCTGTTACTCAAGTTTAAATCCTTAGTCGCACTTAAAGTAATGATCCATAGCCTGCGAGGGCTCATCACAGCGCGTATCACCGACCACTGCTGCTGGCACGCCGGCGACCACTGCATGAGCTGGTACGGCTTTTAAGACCACGCTGGATGCAGCGACCATGGCGCCTTCACCCACTTCAATATTGCCGAGTATTTTTGCCCCGGGACCAAGCAGCACGCCTTTGCGAATTTTTGGGTGACGATCTCCTGAGACTTTGCCGGTGCCGCCAAGGGTCACCGACTGCATAATCGATACACAGTCCTCGATCACTGCGGTTTCACCGATTACTAGGCCGGTGGCGTGATCGATTAAAATGCCGCTGCCAATAACGGCTGCGGGATGAATATCGACAGCAAAGATCAGCGATATCCGGTATTGCACCAACAGGGCTAAAGATTGACGCTCTTCATTCCAGAGTTGGTGAGCCACGCGATACGCTTGCAGCGCAAGAAACCCTTTAAAATAGAGAAACGGCGTTAAATACAATGTGCATGCCGAGTCTCGATCAACGGTAGCGGCAATATCCGCGGCCACAGCATCAATGATATCTGTTGTCGAAAATGCGCTATCCATCAGTGTTCGCAGCATGGGTTCTGGCACTTCATCGCTGGCGAGTTTGCTGGCCAGATAGTAGCTTAGCGCGTTGCCGAGACTGCTGTGGCTGATAACTGTCGCGTTAAAGAAGTTTGCCAGTGCGGGTTCGTCAGTCGCTGCAGATTGCGCTTCGCGGCGTATTTGCTGCCAGACGCCGTCAGGCCCTTTAATTGCGGGCTCTTTTGAAGGGGGTGTCATAGATGCTGTGATCGGTTTATTCATAGCCACCATTCTGAGTCACCCCGTCGGATTATTCCAGCTTGTTCTCGCAATACTCCATATATCCACCTGCGCGGCACCCGCTCTCAGTAGGGCCTTGGCAGCACTGGTTGCTGTGGCTCCGGTGGTTACCACGTCGTCCACAATAGCCACAGATAATCCTTTGAGATCTTTGGCTTCTGCAATAAACGCATTCTTAATGCTGGTTCGACGTTTTTTGGCGCTGAGTAGGTGCTGATCTTGCCCCTTGAGGATTCGCCTGCAGATATCACTGCGAATCTCTAGCGTTACTTTGTGCTCGCGACGAAGATCTGCTGCAAGTAGATTACTGATGATATGGCTTTGGTTAAATCCCCGTTTAGTCATTTTCAGCCAGTGAAGTGGGAGGGGGATAATCGTCTGTGGGCAGGGGGGTTGAGCCTGCTGGTAGGTTGCTGCTATGTGCTGAGCAAGGATGGCACATAGCTGCTTTATCTCTGTTGTGTAGGGATTGCCTTTGAGTCGCAGAATAATATTATCCACTGGTCCCTGATAGTGAAACGCAGAGATGCAGCGTCTATAGGAGGGGGGGTTCTGTTGACAGTTGCCGCATAGGGCGTCTTTGGGAAGGGCCACGGCGCACCATTGGCATTGAGTGGTAAGGCGCGGTAGTTCGGCAACACAGTGATAACAAAGGGTGCCAGCAGGAGGTAGCAGCGGCGCGAGGCAAAAACTGCAACTGCTGGGTAATAGTCTGTGGCTAAGCTGTTTGAAAAGACTGTCGGTAGCTCGACTGACCAATGGTAGCACCGCAAACCTCCTTGCTTGCATTGCCTTCAGTAGGCGCTTAATAAGCCGCGCCATTGAGGAGCTATTTAGGCGACGCTCTGGGTGGGATCCTTTTCGTCGTCATCTATAGTGTCGAGAAAATCTGGAACTGCATCGTTTTCTGCGTTGCCCTCTACTCTGTTCCCGGCTCTGCTTTGTGTTATGTTCTCTGTTAAGTTCTCTGCTTTGTTCTGCTCTGCCTCCGTGAGACCGTAGTTCTCACTCAGAATACCGCCGGGAACGCTGGGTGCGTAGTCTCGCGGAACTTCGACATCGCTTAGGTCTATCAGTGGGTTGCCATTGGAATCGAGCAGACCAAAATCACTGCCGCCCGACTTGAGTATTTGGCGCGCTACATCTGGGCTGGCTAGGCGCATGGCTTTCGAGGCGAGGTGCTCGTGGATCTGCCTATAGCTCTGGGCAATATTGCTGGTTAGATGCGAGGCGGTAATAAAATGCTCGGTAACCTCTTGCTGGTAGCGTTTGAGTTCTTTTTCGCTGGCGACAAGTTTCTGTTCGAGGTTGCGCACTGATTTGTCGCCGCTATCTACCTTTTTTGAAAACAGGTGGCCGACGGCAGCTCCGATAAGAAAAAATACTGCTGCAATCAAAATTACGCTCAAAGTTGTCAATGTGATCTCCCGTGCTTAAATTGTTACATGCCTTTAGTGTCGCCAATGGTGCTGGTTGAAGCAATGCTTTATTGGCTAAAGAGGCAACTAATTTTCCTTTAATGCAGCCTCGATGATCGCTGTCGGCTATATAGCCGCATTTATCGGTTGTCTTGCCGCGTCGTGCTGGTTAAAGTCTCGTTTTAAGCCACGATCCTACCATATTCAATGTTGACCCCAAAGCAACGCTATCAAAATGATCTAGCTCGAGAGGGCTTTGTTGAGGACGCAGCTCAGGCTCGGGCGGTTGAGAAGCTTGATCAGCTGTGTAGCCGATTAATCAAGCGTAATCAGCGTAAAAAGGCGGGCCTGCTGTCGAAAATACTGCGTCCTGCGCTGACCCCGGAGAAAGGACTCTATTTTTGGGGAGGTGTGGGCCGAGGTAAAACTTATCTAATGGATAGCTTTTACGAGAGTCTGCCTTTCGAGCGTAAGATGAGAATTCACTTTCATCGCTTTATGCGCCGCGTGCATCAGGACTTGGAGCGTCTAAAAGGCCAGGCCAATCCTCTGGATTTGGTTGCGGACTCTTTAGCCAAAGAGACTCAAGTGGTCTGCTTTGATGAGTTCTTTGTCAGTGATATCACTGATGCAATGATTTTGGCTCGGCTATTAGAGGGGCTCTTTGAGCGCGGCGTTACGCTGGTTGCTACATCTAACATAGTTCCAGACCTACTCTACCGTGAAGGCTTGCAGCGACAGCGTTTTTTGCCGGCCATTGACTTGCTTAATCTGCACTGTGAGGTAGTCAATGTGGATGGCGGCCAGGACTACCGTCTGCGGGCTTTAGAGCAGGCTGAACTCTATTACTCGCCCTTAGGTGATTTGGCTGATCAGGCCATAGGGGCAACCTTTAATAGCTTGGTCGCAGTTGAGGGTGAGATTAAATCAGGGGTGGATCTGGATATAGAGGGTCGATTGATTCCTTCAATCAAGGTTGCCGAGGATATAGTCTGGTTTGATTTCGCGGCAATTTGCGAAGGTCCGCGCAGTCAAAATGATTATATTGAGCTGGCGAGAGAATTTCATTCGGTGATGATCAGCGGGGTACCAATCTTTACGCCCGCCAATAATGATGCCGCGCGACGCTTTATTAATCTGGTTGATGAGTTCTATGATCGCAGCGTAAAGTTGGCTGTAACCGCCGCCGCGCCTCTCTATGAGCTTTATAGTGGTGGCCGTTTGGGGTTCGAATTTCAGCGTACAGAGAGTCGATTGTTAGAAATGCAGAGCCACGAGTATTTGGCTCGGCCGCATCGCCCCTAAAGGGTCCAATAAAAAACTTACATTTTGATTGCATCGCCTCTTGTAATAGGTGCGGGTGATCATTACAATTCGCACCCTTTTTTGGGATCCCCCAAAGCCAGGCAGGAATAGATGAAAACATATAGCGCAAAAATAGAAACAGTAGAACGTGATTGGTTTATCGTAGACGCCGAGGGCAAAACCCTGGGACGTTTGGCAGTGGAAATTGCAACTCGCCTGCGCGGTAAGCACAAACCAGAATATACTCCCCACGTAGATACCGGCGATTACATCGTTGTTGTTAACGCGGAGAAAATTGGTGTGACTGGCAACAAGGCCACACAGAAAACTTATTACTCTCACACCGGTTATCCCGGTGGTCTGAAGGATATTACTTTTGATAAGTTGATTGAGAAAGCGCCTGAGCGCGTTATCCAGTCTGCCGTTAAAGGTATGTTGCCCCGCGGACCACTTGGTCGGGAAATGTTTAGAAAACTTAAGGTCTACGTTGGCAGTGCACACCCGCATGCCGCGCAACAGCCTCAAGCTCTAGAACTTTAACGGACAGCGATTATCATGGCAGACACTCAATTTTACGGCACTGGCCGTCGCAAGACGTCAGCAGCTCGCGTTTTCCTGACTGCAGGAAGCGGCAATATTTCTATTAATGATCGTTCGATCGATGTGTATTTCGGTCGTGAAGTGGCGCGAATGATTGTTCGCCAGCCATTTGAGATTGTCGATATGGTTAACAAGTTTGATATGAAGATCACCGTTAATGGCGGCGGTAACTTTGGTCAGGCTGGCGCAATCCGTCACGGTATTGCTCGCGCCTTGCTTCAGTATGATGAAAATCTTCGTTCGCCACTGCGCAAAGCTGGGTTCTTGACCCGTGATGCGAGACAGGTTGAGCGTAAGAAAGTTGGACTGCACAAGGCACGTAAGCGTCCTCAGTTCTCCAAGCGTTAAGTTCAGCGCTAGAAAGAATAGCCCGACTCATCAGTCGGGCTTTTTTTTGCCTTAAAAAACAGTGGGTTAACCTTAATCTACCTACTCCCCTTGTTGCGTATAAGTCAGTGTTCCGTTAGAATACGGAGCCATTTTTAATTGCATGCGAATCCGCGTGTTTTAACATCCAATTTTGCTGTTTAGGGAGAACGTCATGACCAATGACGGAGTCAACCATAGTCGTCGCCGATTCTTACTTGGTGCTACCTCAGTCGTAGGTGGCGCAGGTGTTGTAGGTGCGGCTGTACCATTCGTTTCATCCTGGCAACCCAGTGCCAAAGCTAAGGCTGCTGGCGCTCCGGTTAAAGTTAATATCTCTAAACTCGAAGTCGGCGGTCGCCTGGTTGTCGAGTGGCGCGGTAAGCCAGTTTATATAGTACGTCGCACACCAGAGTCCCTTACAGCGATCAATGATATTGATAACAGCATTTTACGCGATGCAGACTCAGTAGCGGCGTCGCAGCCTAGCTATGTGAGTGGCTCAGCCCGAACTCAGGCTGGTCGTGAAGAGTATTTGATCTTGGTCGGTCTCTGTACGCACCTGGGGTGCGCACCAATGTACCGTCCAGATGTAGGAGCAGTTGATTTGGGCGGTGACTCTTGGTTGGGTGGTTTCTTCTGCCCTTGCCACGGCTCAAAGTTTGATCTCTCAGGACGAGTTTTTGCTGGCGTTCCAGCGCCAACCAATTTGGAAGTTCCGCCTCACTCTTATGAGTCGGACGACATAGTTATTATCGGAATTGATGCGGAGATTGCGTAATGAGTAAAGGAACATCTTTTGCTGAGTGGTTAGATTCGCGTATGCCTACACTCAAGCGTGAGTGGAATCGGCATATGGCCGAATACTACGCGCCGAAGAATTTTAACTTTTGGTACTACTTCGGCGTGCTGTCGATGGTGGTTCTGGTTATTCAGCTGGTAACCGGCATTTGGTTGCTGATGAGCTACCAGGGTTCCGCTGAACAGGCCTTTGCCTCTGTAGAATATATTATGCGCGATGTGGATATGGGGTGGATTATCCGCTATGCCCACTCCACCGGTGCCTCGGCATTCTTCGTTGTGGTCTATATGCACATGTATCGCGGCTTGATCTATGGCTCTTATAAAGCGCCTCGCGAGTTGGTGTGGATCTTCGGCATGACTATCTATGTGGCACTGATGGCTGAGGCATTCCTCGGTTATGTATTGCCATGGGGTCAGATGTCCTACTGGGGCGCACAGGTGATTATTTCTCTGTTTGGCGCTATTCCAGTGGTGGGTGAAGATGTTGTGCAGTGGATTCGTGGTGACTATCTGATTTCGGGGATTACTCTAAATCGATTTATGTCTCTGCACGTTGTGGCCATGCCAATCATTCTGATTGCACTGGTGGTTATGCATATCATTGCATTGCACGATGTGGGCTCAAACAATCCCGATGGCGTCAGCATCAAGAAGTATAAAGATGAGAAGGGTAACCCGATTGACGGCATTCCATTCTATCCCTACTTTGTTATTCACGATCTGGTTCCCATTGTGGTGTTCCTGTTCGTGTTCTGCGCGATCCTGTTCTTTATGCCAGAGATGGGCGGTTACTTCTTAGAGTACGCCAATTTTGAGATCGCTAACTCCTTGAAGACGCCAGAGCATATTGCGCCGGTTTGGTATTTCACACCTTACTACTCAATGCTTCGTGCAGTGCCCGATAAGCTCGGTGGCTTTATCACTATGGCTGCTGCTATCGCGATTCTGTTCGTACTGCCTTGGTTGGATCGCAGTCCAGTGCGCTCTATGCGGTACAAAGGTAACTTTAGCCGCGGTGCGATTCTGGTGTTTGCTGCGTCCTTTATCCTGCTGGGATATCTGGGTGTTAAAGCGCCAACTGAAGCGCGTACGCTACTGGCTCAGATATGTACTGTGCTGTACTTCTCGTACTTTATCGGTATCTACTTCTGGACCCGAATAGAGACGACTAGGCCAGAGCCCGATCGCATCACTATGGATGGTGGAATTGGTATTTGGAAAACCCTGGGCGGCGTCTTAATTGTTGCACTGTTGGTTGTGTTGCCGATTAAAGCTGTAGGCGCCGAGAGTGGCAAGTCATGTGGAACCATTGATTGTGATGCATTTGAGGCTGATCTTCGCGATCATGCCTCTATGCAGAATGGTGCCCAACTGGCTGTCAACTACTGCATGGGTTGTCACTCATTCAAGTACTCGCGCTGGGAGCGTGTGGCTAATGATATCGGTATCCCCAATCAGTTGATGCTCGACAATATGGTCTTCTCCGGTCAAAAAATCGGTGAGCTGATGGAAATCGCCATGACTGAAGATGGCGCTAAGGAATGGTTTGGAGCAGTGCCACCGGATTTGACTCTAGTTGCTCGTTCACGTTCGCCAGAGTGGCTCTACACCTATCTGCGCAATTTCTACGCAGACCCAAGCAGACCTCTAGGCGTCAACAACAAAGTATTTAAAGACGTGGGTATGCCTCATGTGTTGCTCGACCTGCAGGGTTTGCCTGAATGTGCGCAAGGACCTGTAGTGACGGCCAATGGTGGTATTAAGCGTGATCTGTTAACCGGTGAAGATATCCTTGATGACCCCTGCGGTCGTTTTGATATCAATACTGCGGGCAGTATGACTGCAGAAGAATTTGATGTGGCTATGTATGACTTGGTCAACTTTATGACCTACATTGCAGAGCCGATGGCAGAAGAGCGCAAGCATATTGGCCGTCTGGTACTTTTATTCCTGTTGCTACTGCTGGTGTTTGTTATGCTACTCAATCGTGAATACTGGAAAGGTATTCACTAAGAGCGTGTAAGGGTTCGACAGCCTCTATTTGATACTAGATTAATTTAGAAGATCTAGACCAATTAGAGGCTATAGTATTACTCAAGACAGGTCTTAAAGAAGCATCGACTGTCTATTTGGAGTAGCGATACGCTACTTCCTAATTTGTTAAAAAATTGAGAGGTTGCTGTGCGACGATCGTCGATGACATTATTTTCCGACCCCACATGCCAGTACAGCCATCGTGTGCGTATTGTATTAGCCGAAAAAGGCGTCACTGTTGATATTGAAGATATCGACCCAGGCGCGGTGACTGAAGAAATTCTTGAAGCCAACCCCTATGGCACACTGCCGACTTTAGTAGATCGTGATCTTGCGCTCTATGAGTCCAAAGTGGTTATGGAATATCTCGATGAGCGCTTCCCGCATCCTCCACTGCTGCCGGTTTATCCTGTTGCTCGCGCTCAGAGCCGACTCTGGGTCCACCGTATCGAAAAAGATTGGTGTTCACTGATTACCCATATACTGCACAATCCGGAAAGCAAGAAGGCCGAAGAATCGCGTAAAGAACTGCGTGAGTCCTTGATCACTATTGCTAGCATCTTTGCCGATATGCCTTATTTTATGAGCGAAGAGTTTACCTTGGTGGACTGCTGCTTGGCGCCAATATTGTGGCGTCTACCTGAGTTTGGTATCGAGCTGCCAGTCAATCGTCAGGTAAAACCATTGCATGATTATATGGAACGGTTGTTTGAGCGTCCCTCTTTCCAAGAGAGTTTGACTGATCTTGAGTTAGAGATTCGTCAATAAAATGAAAATGCGGTCCAACCGACCCTACCTTCTGCGCGCCTTCTTCGACTGGATAGTGGACAACGACTGCACACCTTACATTGTGGTCGATGCTCATCATCCAGGGGTGGAAGTTCCCCAGAGCTATGTCACTGATGGGCAGATTGTTCTGAACGTAGCGCCGCGTGCCGTTTCAAACTTTATTCTCGATCTTGAGATTCTTGCTTTTTCTACCCGTTTTGGTGGCATGCCAATTGATATTCAAGTGCCTGTGACTGCCGTTGTCGGTATCTACAGTCAGGAGAATGGTCAGGGTATGGTTTTTGAGCACGAACCCTCTGATGATCTGCCGCCGACACCGCCAAGCGGGCCGAAAGCGGTTAAAAAATCCTCAACTAAACCACCTGCTTCACCGAGTGACAAGGCTCCAATAAAGATTAAACCGTCGCTAAGGGTTATTAAATAGCAGCTACAGTCGGAGTATCCGTATGTCTAAGCCAATCGCTATTCTTTCAGCCTCACGGACGCCAATGGGCGGTATGTTGGGTTCACTATCTTCAGTTTCCGCCGCCGATCTGGGTGCCGCAGCAATCAGTGCGGCAGTGCAAAAGTCCACCTTAGGTATAGACCAGATCGACGAAGTACTGATGGGTTGCGTACTCTCGGCTGGTGTAGGTCAGGCACCTGCGCGTCAGGCAGCATTATCTGCTGGGCTCACTCAAGGAACGCCCTGTACTACAATTAATAAAGTCTGTGGCTCAGCCATGAAAGCGGTAATGATGGGCTGCAATGCACTGCGCGCGGGACAGGCAACAACTGTTGTCGCCGGCGGTATGGAAAGCATGAGTGGCGCACCCTATTTGATCCCGCAGGGACGTCAGGGCTATCGATTTGGTCATGCGCAGATGCTTGATCATATGCAATACGACGGTCTGCAAGACGCTTATCAAGGAGTTGCTATGGGCCTCTTCGCTGAAAAATGTGCTGACAAATACAGTTTTAGTCGCGAGCATCAGGACGCCTATGCTATCGAGTCACTGCGTCGCGCCAACACTGCGATCGACAACGGTTGGTTTGATCAGGAAATTGCGCCAGTCACTATCTCTTCACGACGCGGTGATGTGGTTGTAGATACAGATGAGCAGCCGGGCAATGCTAAGCCAGAGAAAATTCCGCAGTTAAGGCCGGCTTTTGACAAAAATGGCACGGTTACCGCTGCCAATGCCAGCTCTATCTCCGACGGTGCCGCGGCCCTGACATTGATGATGGCTGACGAAGCTGAAGCGCGAGGCTTAAAACCCATTGCCCTTATTCACGGCTTTGACCAAAGCGCCCATGAACCAGAGTGGTTTACTACAGCACCTGTTTCAGCAATTAACAAGACATTAGAACGCGTTGGTTGGACAGTGGACGATGTCGATCTTTGGGAGGTTAACGAAGCCTTTGCTGTAGTTGCCATGGCGGCTATGCAGGAGTTGAACATACCCCACGAGAAACTCAATGTTCATGGTGGGGCTTGCGCTCTTGGACATCCCATCGGCACCAGTGGCGCTAGAATTATCGTTACCCTTATTCACGCCCTGCAACAGCACGGTGGCCGCAAAGGCATTGCTAGTCTCTGTATCGGCGGCGGCGAAGGCACTGCAATGGCGATTGAACTAGTCTAGAGCTCTCGTTTAAAAGGCCAGTCTATAGTCTAGTCTACGTATTCAAAGACTTTGACAACACTGCGAACGCCGCTGGTTTGACTGGCGATCGCAGTGGCTTTCTCACCATTGATGCGTCTGACTCTACCCATTAAGTAAACCACGCTATCTTCAGCGGTCACTTCAATATTGGACGACTTAATCTCTTTGTCAAAGGTTAGCTTGGTGGCGACCTTGGCACTGATTAATGAGTCGTTGGTGCGCGCTACAATCGACGAGTTGCCGCGTACTTGCAGTTCATTGTGAACCTGTCTTTGCCCAGTGTAGGCACGTGCCGTATCTCCAGCTAGAACTCTCAGCTCTTTAGTCGGCACTTCACCGGTCAACAGCACAATGGAATTGTAGACATGGACATTAACATGGGCTTTCTTAAGAGCTGGATCGGCTTTCTTAATATTGACGCCGATAAAGGTGTCCATTTTTAAGTCGTTGATATCCGAACCAATGGGCGTCGACGTTAGATCCGGGTTGATTGGCTCTTTGACAACAGTGTTAACCACAGAGGTACAGCTGGATAGAAGACCCACCAGTGTTAAAGCTAAGATTCCGTTACGCATTTATTCACCTCCAAAAATATGACTGTCTATCAGTGCGCAGAGGCACTGAACAATTTGTACTTGCGATTGAATAATCAGCGGCGACGGCGCGCTGCCGATATTGATATGGACGTCATTGTAACTCACCAGATTAATCAGCAAATCATCATTTTCCGAAGAAATTAGTACGATCGACATGCCTCTATCCAGCGCTGTATTCAATGCCCCGAGCAATAAATTGCTATTGTCCCCACCACTCAGCAGCACCAATATATCACCACTTGCGGCCTGAGTTTTCAATGCTTGATTATAGCGTTCGGCAGCGCCACTCTGTTGAGCGATCTGGTTTAAATTGAGTGATGGAAAGCCAGGGCGGTCAATTTCATAACCCTGAGATAGATAATCGGTGAGAAGTTGCGCGACTAGGCTACTGGAATGTTCGCCGCAGGTAAAAACACGGTTTCCCGCCAGCAGAGCCGAAGCAATTTTTTCTGCGGCACTACCAATGGACTCGGCGCAGGTTTCCCCGGTCGCCATGGTTGCCTCAATCATGCTCTGAAACTGACTAAAAACCTTTTGATCTACTGCGTCCAATGACCTTTATTCCTATTTAAACTAGCACTACTGAAGAATATTTTGTATCCAATTGATGCTATACATGCCCGACGATTGCCTGTGAGGCTTGGCGGGGCTTATGGCTACAGCATCAAAGCGGCCACTGACTCTTTCAGTAAGGCCTTCACGCTGCATATAAGCCTGAGCTGCGGAACTTAAGCGCTGACATTTTTGCGCTGTAATAGACTCCTCAGCGGTGCCAAAGTTCAGATTGCTACGAAAGCGAACTTCGACAAATACCAAAATCGCATTATCCCGCATAATCAGATCAATTTCGCCCCTGCGGGTGCGAAAGTTTTTTACCACCAACTCCAGGCCTTTAGCCTGCAAAAAATCCAGCGCCAACTGCTCAGCTTCGGCACCGCTCAATCGCTCTTTTTTGTTGTTTGGGAATATCCCTGTCCCCATAATACTTTTCCTGAAAAGATGGCTCCTAAAAAGATAGCGCCTGAAAAGTTAGCGCCTAAAAGGGTGGTCTCTAGGGTTGCGTTGGCACCACCCGGCCCTTTTCAAAAACCGCCCATTTTTCTGTTCGCTTTATACTTCCCTCTGACAGTCGCAGCATGCCTGTTGCGCCGAATACAGGCAGCGCATCGGGTCTGACGAGTTCCTCGAGTAGGGCATGCAGTAAAAAGGCATCATATCCGAGGGCATAGAGTTGACGATAGGCGGTGGGTAGACGCAGATCTGGCTTCAGTGGCCGAGGCATATGGCCTTCCAGAGTCCAGGGCATAGCACTAAATTTGATGCCACTGAGATCGCGGTTGAGTTCGATCTGTTGAGTTCCGCTGTATATATGCGAAGTAGCATAGACAGGAACATCACCGGCATAGAGAAAATCCAAGGCCGGTTTTATCTGGCGTACTTTTTCCGAATAACCGAGAACTATTACTAGGTCTATATCCTGCCGCCGCCTCGGGATAGAGCTAAGACTGCGGTTCACTGAACGCCTAAGCGCCAGACTGCGTTGCTCACTGAGGTCAATTTCCAATGGTCTCTGCAGTAGCCGCGTAAAATCATTGACACTATTGGGGTAGGATATTGCGTCAATCACTGCACCCCCCTTGGTCGTCCAGTAATCAATAAAATGCTCTCGAGCACGGAGGCCCCAGCCGTTCTCCGGGGCAATCAGCAACACATTTCTCTGTCCTTGAATCCAAGCTTGATCTGCAAGTTGACTGATTTCATCCAGTGCAGAGAGACCAAATTGCAGTAAGTTCTCAGTAACAGTTAGCTGATCTTCGTCTAGCCGATTGAGGGTCAGGGTAGGGACCTGTAAACGCGGGCTAGCGGCGAGTTCTTCCACTTGAGACTGGCGCATAGGGCCAATGACCATATCCGCGCCGCGCTCAACCGCATTGTTGTAGACCTCAGCTACAGGCTGAGACGATGTGTCATAGATAGCTATTTTTGGCAGGCTAGCGCTCTGAGCTAGATTGTCATAATAGGCGCTGATAAAACCATTTAACACCGTAGTGCTGGGGGTTTCATATTGCCCCTGCAGTGGCAGCAGAAGAGCAATATTCTTCGGTGCCATGGCACCACGGAATCGTCCCTTTAGTGTGGCAGGTGGATTTTTGGCAGCTGGATGTTCCCGCCAGCTCTGCTTCCATACCGCGAAGAAATTCTTTTGTGCATTGGGGTCGGCCTGGCGGTAGCGCATGGCTGCGGCCAGTTCCAGCCAGCCAGCCAGCACACTGCGGTCGGTGAGGTCGGTTTGCTGCAGCTGACTAAATGGTAGTTCATTGAGCTGCAGCCAAAGTTGATCATGCACGGCGGAGATCTGTCGTTGGTCGCTCATTTTTCGCGGATTGTAGAGTTTGCTCAACTGAATATTATTTTCGATACTGGCTTTTATATGGCCGCCAGCATAGTTAAGTGCGCCTTCAAGGCTCAGAATACGGCGCTGGAAATTTAGCCCTAGGCTCTGTCGCAACGCCACAAAGCGGATTTCGGTGAGCCTTGCTTTGCCACTGATCAGTTGCAATCCCGCGAGGTCTAGTTCGAGCCCGAGCAAACTGTACTCGACAAAAAACATATCGTTCAATTGATCGGTAACAATAAGCTGCAGCGTGGTTCTACTCTGTTCGAGATCACCGCCTTGGGCAAATAGAATAGCAATATCCAGTAACAGATTGTCTTTGCCCTCAGTATCAGTCGATTGTAATCGCGCCAGAGCCACTTCGGCCTGGCTAACTAGAGACTGATTAATTTCGATATTTTCAGAGTCCAGAGTCACCCGAGCAATTGGGTCTGAATTTTGCGTTGTAGTTGGCGCACAGCCCCCGATAAAGGCTAAGATGGCCAGCGCATAAATTATCGAGAGAAAAAATCGTTTAGTCATGAACTCAAATCAATCCGGTACGTTGTATGTAGTTGCCACACCCATAGGTAATCTGGGTGATATGGTACCCCGAGCAGTCGAGATCCTTCAAACAGTGAAGGCCATTGCCTGTGAGGATACCCGTCACAGTAAAAAATTGCTGGATCATTTTCGCATCGATACACCATTGATGGCTTATCACGACCACAGCGACAAAAAGAGCAGCCATAAGATTCTAACGCAGCTCAGTGCCGGCAATGATATCGCCTTAATTTCCGATGCCGGAACACCGCTGATTTCCGATCCTGGGTATCGCTTGGTACTTGCGGCGCGGCAGCAGGGAATTAATGTTATTCCTGTTCCCGGTGCCTGCGCGGCCATTGCTGCACTGAGCGTAGCGGGTTTGCCCACTGACCGATTTAGATTTGTCGGTTTTTTGCCGGCCAAGAGCACACAGCGCAAAAAAGTCCTGCAGGAGCTCGCGGCAGTACCGGAGACCATGGTGTTTTATGAAGCACCCCACCGTATTTTGGACACTCTCAAAGACAGTGTTGAAGTATTTGGTGCTGAACACAGCGGTTTTATCGCTCGCGAGTTGAGCAAAACCTTTGAGACCTATCTCCATGGCACGCTGGCTGAATTAGTCAGCATAGTTGAAGCTGATAGCAATCAGCAGCGCGGTGAAATCGTCCTGGTATTAGCCGGCCGAGAAGAGACCGAGAGCACCGTAACAGTAGACGGTGAGCGAGTCCTGCGCCTCTTGTTAGCTGAATTACCAACCGCTAAGGCGGCGGCACTTACTGCCAAAATTACCGGCGGTGACAAAAAGCAGTTCTATCAAATGGCGCTGGCACTGAAAGATTAATCTGGGCAGTTAGCGATTAAAAAGGGCTAGCTCATTCGAACTAGCCCTCCGTAGTACCATTTTATGTCTTTAGTTATTTACTTGCTGTGCTGAATATCGGCGACAGTGAGTGCGGTCATATTGAAGATACCCCGCGAAGATACCGACGGAATCACAATATGCGCCGGCTTGCTAAAGCCATTGATAAAGGGCCCGATCAATAACGCATCGGTCAGCGAGCGAATCAATCCCATGGCAATATTCGCGGCATCCAAATTAGGCATAACCAATACATTGGCGCGGCCCTCTAGGGTCGATTTTGAGTATATGGTTTTGCGCAATTTCGGATTCAGAGCACTGAGTACATGCATCTCACCATCTATTTCCAACTCGGGATGAGCGTCTCGCAACAGCTCGCTGGCTCTGCGCATTTTCCGTGCCGAGGCCGTATTGGCAGTACCAAAATTTGAGTGGGATAGCAGGGCCACCTTGGGCTCAATACCAAAGCGCTTAACGAGATCTATACTGGCTTCAGTAATCTGCACCAGCTCTTCGGCAGTGGGATCCACATTCATTGCTGTATCAGCCAAGAATAACGGGCCATCTGGCATCAGCAATACTGCAGCAGATGAAACCAACTGCTCTTTATGGGCAGGGCCGAGTAGATGCATGATTTCACGCAGGTGAAAATCAAAGCGACCCACCTTGCCGCAAATAAGGCCATCGGCTTCGCCGCGGGCAACCATAACGGCGGCTATGGCAGTTTGATCGTCGCGCATTATCTTGCGCGCAGCATCCACAGAGACACCGTGACGACCCACGCTCTGGTGATAGAAGGCCGCGTACTGTTCGTGTCGATCATTATTGCTGGGGTCAAATATTTCCACGTCTTTGTCCAGATCGATACGCAAACCTAGGCGGTCAATTTTTTGTTCCATACCCGCGCGGCGGCCAATCAGAATCGGTGTGGCAATCTGCTCGTCCAATACTGCTTGCACCGCCAGCAGCACATCGTCGTTTTCCCCTTCGGCGTAGACAATACGCGCAGGCGCTTTTTTCGCCATTTCAATAATCGGCTGCATAAACAACCCAGCCTGATTAACAAACTCATTGAGCGTCTGACGATAGGCTTCTAAGTCTTCGATGGGGCGTGTAGCTACACCGCTTTCCATCGCCGCTTTAACCACGGCCATGGGCACCACTTCAATCAGGCGTGGATCAAAGGCTTTGGGAATAAGATATTCAGGGCCAAATTTAAGTGCTTCATCGGCGTAGGCCGCAGCGACTACATCAGAGGTTTCCTTAGTGGCCAGATCGGCAATGGCTCGCACCGCTGCCATTTTCATCTCTTCATTAATGGTCGATGCGCCGCAGTCCAGTGCACCGCGGAAAATAAACGGGAAGCAGAGAACATTATTCACCTGGTTGGGATAGTCAGAGCGACCAGTGGCCAAAATCGCGTCGGGGCGAGCGGCCATAGCATCTTCTGGCATGATCTCTGGAATGGGGTTCGACATGGCGAGAATGATTGGCTTTTCGCCCATCTTTTTTAGTAATTCGCCATTTAATACGCCGGGGCCTGAGAGCCCCATAAACAGATCGGCGCCTTCGATAGCATCGTCGATCGTGCGATCGCTAGTCTCTACTGCGTAATCTTCTTTCCAGGGATTCATACCCTCTTTACGGCCGGCATAGATAACACCAGTGCGGTCGATCATGCGCACATTTTTCTTTTGTAGACCCATACTTACCAGCAGGTCGACGCAGGCGATACTGGCAGCGCCCGCACCTGAGACCACAAGCTTAACGTCTTCGAACTTCTTCTCGACTATACGCAGGCCGTTATAGATAGCGGCGGCGGCAACAATGGCGGTGCCGTGTTGATCGTCGTGAAATACCGGAATCTTCATGCGCTCGCGAAGTTTTTTCTCAACCATAAAACACTCGGGCGCCTTGATATCTTCAAGGTTGATGCCACCAAAGGTTGGTTCTAGGGCAGCGATAATATCGACCAGCTTATCCACATCTGTTTCGTCCACTTCAATATCGAAGACATCGATATTGGCAAACTTCTTAAACAGAACTGCCTTACCTTCCATTACCGGCTTCGAGGCCAGTGGGCCAATGTTACCCAGACCTAGCACAGCAGTACCGTTGGTAATAACCGCTACCAGATTGCCTCGTGATGTAACCGAGGCGACTTCGGTGGGATTCTCGACAATCAATTCGCAGGCATGTGCCACACCAGGAGAATAAGCTAGGGATAAATCACGCTTATTGGCCAGAGGTTTGGTCGGGCGAATCTCTAATTTACCCGGTGTTGGATGGGTATGGTATTTAAGTGCGCTGTCTTTAAAGGAGTCGGTCATTTTAAGAATTTCCTGTTACGGTATGCCTGTTACTATATGTAAGTGCGATGGATAAAGTTTGACTGAAACACCACTATCTATTCCAGCAGCCATTAAGTGCATCAATAGATAGTTGATATCGCCTCAACCTGCGAACTAACCCATTTTAGATTTGCCTTAGTTTAACGCGGCCTCTCTATAAATAGCTACGTACCTCTAAGCTACACTTGTAATACTTGGGATCTATTGAAAGAATACCTCTGTAACATAACAGGAATTTCATATTGAGCGTCGATAAAAATACCCTTCATCGCCAGTTCGGCCGGTTGACAGCTCTGCTCATCACTTGTTTGCTCATAGTGTTTTTACTCTGTAGGCCGACCTCAGGTTTCGCTCAAGGCAATAGTGCTCGCACGTTGTTCGCCGATAACAAAGCCGGCATCCTGCAAATTAGAATTATTGATATTACCTCCGGTAGCAAAAGCGCTATTGGGTCGGGATTTGTGGTCAACGACAACGGCCTGATTGCGACCAATTACCATGTGGTGCAAATAGCTGCCAGCAAGCCCGAGCAATATCGCATTGAATACCTTAGCGCCAGTGGTGCGGCTGGAAGCCTAAATCTGGTTGATGTGGATGTGGTCAATGATCTGGCCCTAGTTAAGATCACTAGCCAGACTAGCAGTCAGACGAGCAGCGAAATTGCCGCGGTACTGCACCTTGCGGCAGCCGAGCCAGCTATAGGTGTGCCAGTCTATGCCCTGGGTAACCCACTGGATTTGGGTTTAACCGTAGTGCCTGGAACCTATAACGGCATCAATCAAACGAGCTATCATCCGCGGGTGCACTTTACCGGTTCACTTAATTCGGGAATGAGTGGCGGACCCACTCTCAACCAAGCTGGCGAAGTTGTGGGCATCAATGTCTCCACTGCAGGCAATCAGGTTAGTTTTTTAGTGCCGGTTGCCGCATTGCAGCAGCTGGTTGCCGAGCAGCAGCTGCGTGGCCAGAGCGTGGATAATATGGCGCTGCGAATTGGCCAACAGTTGCTTGCCGATCAGGAGAAAAAATTTGCTCAGCTACTGAGTCTCGACTGGCCGACCATTGCTCTGGGTGAGGCCTCTGTGGTCAATGAGTTGTCGCCCTTTTTCAGATGTTGGGGCGGGTCCAATAGCAGTTCCGACAAGGCGCAGTTACTCAATGCCGATCGCACCTGTCGCAGTGAAGATAATATTTATCTCAACGAGAAATTTAATAGTGGTGTGATTGAACATCAGTTCTTTTGGCTGGAGACAGACAAGCTTAATGCCCCGCAGTTTTACGCCTACTACAATCGGCTATTCGATGACTTTGCTCCGGGCAACAAGGCTCGTGAAAAAGATGTGGGTGACTATCAGTGCGATACCCAGTTTGTCGCGGTGAACAATGCCGAGGCAAAGCCTCAGCGCAAGACTAAGGCCGTGTTTTGTGCCCGGGCTTACAAAGACTATCCACAGCTCTACGATGTGTTGTTTTTACAGGGCACTGTGGATGATTCCCGCGCTGCTTTTATCAGTCACTTTACCCTAGCTGGCGTGAGTCGCGATAACGCTAAAGCCTATGCGCGCAAGTTTATGGAGGTGGCGCAATGGCGGTAATTATTGAACTGCTCGGCTGGGGCGGTAAGCGTCAACGCTATTTTAGGGTTGAAACCAGCTCGGTTACTATTGGCCGTGGCTATGAAAATGATGTGGTTCTCGATGACGCACATATTTCACCAAATCATCTGCGCCTAGATGCTGCTAGCGAGGGTTGGCAGCTGACTGATTTACAGAGCCTTAATGGTGTTGAGATTGTTAAAAATCCGAGCTCGCCTAGCGCTCAGATATTAGGCTCCGACTCACCCATTTTGATCGGTGAGGGGGCTGAGATAAAAGTTGGCCGCACCAGACTGCGCATTCTGTCGGACAATCATCCAGTGGATGCCGCAAAAGTGCTGCATCATCTAGAACAGGATGCCGGTAAGTTAAATCGATTGTCTATCTGGCTGCCGCTGTTTCTGATTAGTCTGGGGGTGGAAATTGCCGCTCTCTATTCCAGCAGTTTTATTGAGTGGCAGTGGAAAAATGTCTTCTCGACGATTCTTAGCACTCAGGCATTGCTGTTGTTCCTGGCCCTATTTTGGGGAACTATGGGTCGTTTCCTGCGCGGCGAGAGTCAGTTCTTAAGTCATTACTGTTTAATTTTGCTCGCTGGTCTGGTCTATTCCCTGGCAGATTTACTGATCGGAATACTGGGATATAACGCCGGTACTGAGATGGTCATTCTGATTCTGTCACCCTTAAATGCGCTGTTAATTTTGGCGTTTTTACTCTCAGCTAACTTTGCTCTGGCGACAAATATGATGCCCCGCCAGCGTTGGATTTCGTCCCTCGGCTTTGTAATGTTGATCATTGTTGTTAGTATCAGCGCCCAGTTAAAAGGCTGGGGCGAATTTTCTCCCTACCCGGATTATTTCTCTGGTCTTGAGGTTCCCGCGCTGCAGTTTGCCAGTGCAGAACCTGCAGATGATTTTATTGCCAATTTTGACATGATTTTTATAGAGGCTGATCGTCTAGCAATCGATTAGAAATCGATTAGAAAGGCAGTGACTGAACACGAAATAGAAAAATAAACGCCGTGATTAAATGGCAAAAAATAATAGGGAGTGATCGTGGAAGCATTTGTTAACTATCTTAACGGTATTATCTGGAGTTCAGCGCTGATCTATCTGTGCCTTGGTACCGGGCTCTACTTTTCACTGCGCACGCGCTTTCTACAAGTTCGCCACTTTGGCCATATGTTAAAAATTATGCGCGAAGGGAAGAGCTCTGAGGCAGGAGTATCCTCTTTTCAGGCACTGACTATGTCGCTCTCCGGACGGGTGGGTACAGGTAATATTGCTGGTGTCGCAACCGCCATCGCCATCGGAGGCCCAGGTGCCGTTTTTTGGATGTGGACCGTTGCCTTTCTCGGCGCATCCACCGCCTATATTGAAGCCACTCTGGCTCAGATTTATAAAGAGTTAGATGACAATGGCAGCTACCGCGGCGGTCCAGCCTACTATATTGAAAAAGCCATGGGTCAAAAATGGTATGCCTGGACTTTTGCCGTGGCGACTATTATTGCCATGGGTTTCTGTCTGCCGGGTATTCAGGCCAACAGCATTGTTGCTGCCATGAACAATGCCTGGGAAATCCCGGCGTTGGGGACTGCTTCGGTGCTGGCTATTGGCCTGGCGCTGATTGTTATCGGTGGCGTCAAGCGCATCGCCCATTTTGCTCAGGTGGTGGTTCCGCTGATGGCGGCTGGGTATATCCTTATTGCCTTCACCGTGGTGTTTCTCAATATCGACATGGTACCCACAGTCACTAAATTAATTATCAATAGCGCCTTTGGCCTAGATGCGGGTTACGGTGCCATTATTGGTATGGCAGTGGCCTGGGGTGTTAAGCGCGGCGTTTACTCCAATGAAGCGGGACAGGGCAGTGGCCCTCATCCAGCGGCTGCGGCCGAAGTTTCCCATCCCGCCAAACAGGGTTTGGTACAGGCCTTTTCGGTTTATGTGGACACGTTGCTAATTTGTTCAGCCACCGCCTTTATGATTCTGTTAACCGGCCTCTACAATGTGGAAGGGGCTGATGGCACGTTCCTCTATCAGGGTCTGCCCGGTGTCGATGTTGGCCCAGCCTATGTCCAAGCTGCCTTTGATACAGTGTTGCCTGGTTTTGGCAGCAGTGTGCTGGCAATTGCGCTATTGTTTTTTGCCTTCACCACAATTGTTGCCTACTACTACATTGCTGAAACCAATGTGATGTTTATTAACCGTAAAGTGCATCGTCCTTGGTTGGCAAATCTGCTTAAAGTGTTGGTGCTGACGTCGGTGATGTACGGTGGTTTGAAAAGCGCCGATCTGGCTTGGGCACTGGGTGATGTGGGTGTAGGTCTTATGGCCTGGTTGAATATAGTCGCGATCCTTATCTTGCAGCGTCCCGCTCTGGTGGCGCTCAAAGATTATGAGCAGCAGTTGGATGCGGGTGTAGATCCGCGGTTTGATCCCCAGAATTTAGGGATTGAAAAGGCCGATTTCTGGGTGGATAGAAAGAACGCTCAGAGCCAGTAAAGGCTATTCAGTCTCAGTTGGCCAACCGCCAAGATCCTTCCAGCGATTGACAATGCCGCAGAATAGTTCTGCGGTTTTCACTGCGTCGTAGAGCGCGCTGTGAGCACTGCGATTATCAAAATCCATCTTCGCCGCCTGACAGGCTTTGGCCAAGACAGTTTGGCCATAGGCGAGACCGGCGAGGGTGGAGGTATCAAAGCAAGAAAAGGGGTGAAACGGATTGCGCTTAATCTGATTTCGATTCACCGCCGCGTTGACAAAACCAAGATCAAAATGGGCGTTATGCGCCACCATCACTGAACGTGTGCAGCCGGTAGCGCTGATCTCATGACGTATAGGTCGAAAGATATCCCGCAGTGCTTCGCCTTCTTCCTCGGGCATACGCTCGGGATCATAGATATCAATTCCGGTAAATTCCAGCGCCGCTTTTTCAACTACCGCGCCAGGAAAGGGGTCGATATTTTTACTGTGTGTCTCTTTGATTTGGATATTGCCCTGAGCATCCATTTCCAGAATGACCGCGGCAATTTCTAGCATGGCATCGGTGCGAGAGTTAAAACCACCGGTTTCAACATCCACTACAACGGGCAAAAAACCACGAAATCGCTCGGCGATATTATTCGTGTACTCTTCGCTATCAGACTCATTGGTGATCGGCGACATATCCATTAGTGGTCCATTTTCCAATTCAGAGTAGTACCAGCGCCGAGAGGAACCAGTTGCGAATCATCAAACGGAATCGCTGCGGGCAGCTGCCAGGGTTGGCGTGATAGGGTAATGCTCGAAGTGTTTCTCGGCAGTCCATAAAAGTCTGCACCGTACTTGCTGGCAAAGCCCTCGAGCTTATCCAGCGCTTCGGCTTCTTCAAAGGCCTGAGCATAGAGTTCGATTGCTGCATGGTGGCTAAAGCAGCCAGCACAACCACAGGCACTCTCTTTTTTGTTCTTGGCATGGGGCGCAGAATCAGTTCCTAAAAAGAACTTCGGGCTGCCACTAGTCGCAGCCTTGATCAGCGCATGCTGATGCAGGTCACGTTTTAAAATCGGCAGGCAGAACAGGTGCGGCCTAATACCGCCAACCAGCATATGATTGCGGTTGTAGAGCAGATGCTGAGGGGTAATGGTGGCGGCAACATTGTCACCGGCTGCAGCGACAAAATCTGCTGCCTCACGGGTTGTAATATGTTCAAAGACAATTTTTAATTTGGGGTAGTGCTGAACCAGACCGCGCAGGTGACGCTCGATAAACACTGCTTCGCGATCAAAAATATCAATCTCGCTGGCGGTGACTTCACCGTGAAGCTGCAGCACCATACCCACTTCCTGCATGGTGGCAAGAACCTTCTGGATATTGTTGAGGTTGGTAACACCTGAATCGGAATTGGTTGTCGCTCCCGCTGGATAATACTTGCAGCCATGGATAAACCCACATTCCTTAGCGGCGCGGATTTCATCAGCAGTGGTGTTGTCGGTGAGATAGAGAACCATTAATGGCTCCCAGGTCGAGCCCTCGGGACGCTGTGCCAGAATGCGTTCGCGGTATGCACCGACTTGCGCCACAGTAGTTGCCGGAGGCACTAGGTTCGGCATAATAATACCGCGACCAAAGCCTCTTGCGGCTGCAGGTACGGTTGAAGTCAGTACGCTGTTATCACGCAGGTGAAGATGCCAATCATCAGGTTGTATAAGAGTAATTGAGTCCATTAATGCCGTATCCGCTGTTGTCGGTGAATGCTACCGGAAACGGTGGTGTCATGACAGGTTTTGTGGAAAGGTATGCGTAAAAATTGAGTAACTAATGAAGATAACACTACTCTGTAACCGCGATTTGCCAAGCCATGTTGCTCTGGGACTCCTCGTTAAAGGATTAGCTGAGCACAGTCTATCCATTTTTATATCTGAAAAAGTCGGTGCCGATAAGGTTTTGCCAGAGCCGCTACTGGAGCTTGCTGCTTTTGAGCGGCAGCTACTGATGGATGGTCGCCCAAGTTTTGAGCAGCTAGCTGAGAGTGCCGGCTGTTCGCTACAGGGATTTGTCGATCTGGATAATAAGGTTAATACCCCTGAGGGTATTGCCAGAATTGCTGCCACTGAACCGGAGCTTATTATATCAGTGCGCTTTGGCTTGATTATCCGCGAAGCGGTTATTGCCCTTCCCAATAAAGGTATTATCAATCTGCACTCAGGACTGTTGCCGAATTACCGCGGCGTGATGGCGACCTTTAGAGCAATGCAAAATAATGACACCGAGATCGCCTCGACCCTGCACTATATTCGAGACCGCGGCATTGATAATGGCGATATTATTTCTATCTCGGCAATTCCTTTAAATCCACAGCAATCTTACCTGCTCAATGTGATCAATCTCTATGCTGGGGGCTGCCAGCAGATCATCAGCGCCGTAAGTAACCTCTGCGCAGGCAAGGGTCTTGTTGCCTACCCCCAAGAGCAAGTTTCAACCTACTACAGCTTCCCCAGTCAGGCCGAGCTCGACGCTTTTGCCGCCGCGGGTGGACGGCTCTTCGATCAGGCTGAGATTACTGCGCTTAAGCAATACTAAAAGGTCTAGTCTTAGGGTAAAATCGCCGCCTCGTCACCTCAAGCAAAGGATTACGTCACGTGTCATCAGTTAATAAAGTTGTTTTAGCCTACTCCGGTGGATTAGATACCTCGGTTATCGTCAAATGGTTGCAGGAAGAATATAACTGCGAAGTCGTTACCTTCACTGCCGATATCGGCCAGGGTGAAGAAGTCGAACCCGCTCGCGCCAAGGCTGAAGCTTTGGGCGTAAAAGAAATTTATATTGATGATCTACGCGAAGAATATGCTCGCGATTTTGTCTTCCCCATGTTCCGTGCCAACACAATTTATGAGGGCGAGTATCTGCTCGGCACCTCTATTGCCCGTCCGTTGATTGCCAAGAGACTGATCGAAATTGCCAATGAAACTGGCGCCGACACCATATCCCATGGCGCTACTGGCAAGGGCAATGATCAGGTGCGTTTTGAACTGGGTGCCTACGCACTAAAGCCAGGCATTAAAGTGATTGCCCCGTGGCGAGAGTGGGATCTGAATTCCCGCGACAAGCTAATGGAATACTGTGAAAAGCACAGCATTCCGGTTGAGATGAAGCGTGGCAAAAAATCTCCTTTTTCCATGGACGCGAACTTGCTGCATATCTCCTACGAGGGTGGCAACTTGGAAGATCCTTGGTCCGAAGCTGAAGACGATATGTGGCGTTGGACGGTTGCTCCAGAGCAGGCCCCCGATGAAGCTTGTTACATGAATATCAGCTACGAGAAGGGTGATATCGTTGCCATTGATGGCGAAGCCATGTCTCCAGCCACGGTTATTGAATACTTAAATAAGGTTGCCGGCGCTCACGGTGTTGGTCGTCTAGATATAGTTGAGAACCGCTATGTGGGCATGAAGTCACGCGGCTGTTACGAGACACCAGCAGGCACTGTGATGATGAAGGCGCATCGCGCTATCGAATCAATCACTCTGGATCGCGAAGTGGCGCATATGAAAGATGAGTTGATGCCACGCTACGCCAAGTTAATTTATAACGGTTACTGGTGGGCACCTGAGCGTCTGATGTTGCAAACCGCTATAGATCAAAGTCAGGATGTTGTTAACGGTGATGTGCGCATTAAGCTCTACAAAGGCAGTGTGAGTGTTGTTGGCCGCAAGTCAGATGACAGTCTGTTCGATGCCAATATAGCCACCTTTGACGATGATGGAGGTGCTTACAATCAAGCGGATGCTGAAGGCTTTATTAAGCTGAACGCGCTGCGTTTGCGTATTGCTGCTAATAAGGGTCGCGATATTCTGTAACGCTCTGCTAGCAGCTAACTAGAGCGGCTATTTAGAGCTGGTATCTAGGCTTTCGATAGCACCAAACTAAAAATCTCTGCCACCTCCTAGGGTGTCAGAGATTTTTTGCTTATGCGCTGGCGTTTTACTGTCTAGTTAATTGCAAAGCTAACAATCAACTGCGCATATGCACATCCATTTGCGGGAACGGAATTTCAATTTCAGCGGTTCTTAAATTATTGTAAATCGCGGTTAAGTACTGTGACTTCACCCATCCAGGACGCTTCACCCACTCGCCCTGAGCCCAGATAGTCAGAATACATTCAATCCCGGACGCGCCCAGTTCGGTGACCAGCACATCGGGCATAATATTTTCGCGCTTTAACGTGATAGGCACTTCCTCCGCTGCCTTCAAGCCTGCTTCACGAACCTGTTCCAGATCACTGCCATAGGCCACACTAAAGCTGATCGAAAAGCGGCGGATGTCATCGTTCAACGTCCAGTTATTCACCTGACTGCTAATAAAATCCGCATTGGGCACGATGATATCGGCATTATCTAATGTGCGTAGTAAGGTACTGCGAATATTAATTTCCCGGACTTCCCCCAGCAGACCATCCGCCAGTTCGACAAAATCGCCAATGCGCAGAGACTTCTCAAACAGAATAATAATGCCGCAGACAAAGTTGTTAACAATCGACTGCAAGCCAAAGCCTATGCCTACACCCAGTGCACCGGCTACCAACATTAGGTTGTTAAAGCTGACACCCAGAGCGGATAGGGCGAGAATCAAACCGACACCATAGACAATGTATTTCAGCACCCGCTGGATAATATAAACGTTCTGGTCGTGAGCACCGCTGCGCTTAGCGGCCGCCGCAGAGGCTTTGGATAATCCGCGTTGCACAATTGCACTAACAACTAAAATACCTATTGCTGAGGCGACGCCAGCAATGCGCAATGTATAGTCGCCCAAGACCAGAAGCGGCATCGACAACCAGGTTTGTAATTGTTCTATCACAGCCATTTATTCCTTTTAAAAATTGCCACCAGTGAGGTCGCGATGATGGCCATAAAACCGACCAGAAAAAAGTAGCCATTGGGGTGGTGTAGCTCGGGTATATTGTCAAAATTCATCCCGTAGAGGCCAGCCAAAAATCCCAGAGGTACAAAAATCGCCGTGACCACAGTTAAGATGCGCATAGTCTCATTAAGGTTGTGCGATGTGAGAGAGATATGCCCGTCAATTAAGTCGCCAGCCAAATCATAATAGAGCGCCGACAGCGAGTTTAGTCGCTCAAACTTCTCATAGACATCTGTCACTGAGTGAATGGCATCAATGTCGTCGCCATGCTCCTGCTTAAGGTGCGTCAGCAATTCTAAATAGACTCGGTCATGGTAGCTGTGTAGACGTTTTAGTTTGCGCAGCCAGGTTTTACAGCTGATCAGGTCGCGCAATACGCTATCTCCCTGAGTTGACAGCAGAGTGTCTTCATACTCGGAGAGCGCCGGCTCAAAATCTAACAACAGGTCGAGATAGGCCAAGCCCATAGAGTTGGTAATTGAGGCAAATAAAACCATTGGCCCTCGGGCCATCAGCCCTGATAGTTTAGCGCTGTCGAGCCAGCTACTAATCGCGGGTGAGGGGTTTTCGTGGCGAGTAATTAAAAAGTTATTGCCAATAAAACCGGCCACCTGAAGTGTATCGAATGCGAGACCCTCATGGTCAGCAACAAGCTCACGTAATAACACAAATGACTGATCAGTAAAGTGCTCGATCTTGGGCGGGTGACGTGCACGGCGTGCATCCAAAATAGTCAGTGGGTGGCATTTAAACTGATCGAAGATAAGTTGTTCAGAAGCCGCCGACTCCTGCTCAATATCAATCCACAGCATGCAGTTATCCGCCAATGGCAGCTGTATAAGCTCCGTACCACCGCATGTATAGGTTGTACCATCGTATAGGCATATATTAATCATTGCGTAACCCTGTACCTAAGTTGCCATAAGTATATGGCAGGATAGGGGAAATATAATAGATTAACGTTACTCACTTAGATCCCTAGTTCCAGTCTTCTGAATCCTCAGTTTTCGACTACGCTAATATTAACAGACTCGCTTATCGCGATATTGATAGCATGTAATGGATATTACGTAATTAAGAGCCGGTAATAAAGAGCGCTTGCTTGAACCTCAAGGACTGACTATGGATTTTCAGGACTACTACAAAATACTCTCGGTCGCTCCTGACGCCGATAGCAAAACCATTAAAACTGCCTATCGCAAATTGGCTAGAAAATACCACCCAGATGTTAGCGAGCAACATGAGGCCGAAGAAAAATTCAAACAGATCGCCGAAGCCTACGAGGTTTTAAAAGATCCGAACAAGCGTGCTCAATACGACCAGTTGCGGGAGTCTGCTGCGCAGGGGTACGGACAGCGGCAGGCACAGGGGGGAACAGCACAGCAGAATTCCCAATCACCCTTTGGTCAGGGTCGTTTCTCAGCATTCTTCTCGTCACTTTTTGGTGGAGCCGATCAGCCAGCACAGGGCGTTGGCACTCATGGCTCTTCGCAGCAGGATTTTTCGACTTCAAATTCTGTTAGAAAAGGCCAAGACATTGAAACCGAACTACAGATATCTCTTGAAGACAGATTGACCACCACTACGAAACGGATCTCCTATAGCTTTTCTCACCGCGATGGTTGGGGGCGGGCTAGTCAGGTCAGCAAAATCCTCAATGTAAAAATTCCCGCAGGGGTAGTCGATGGCGAGCGCATTCGCCTTAAAGGGCAGGGCGCTCAAGGCCTTGGCGATGCTCCCCCGGGAGACCTCTACCTGCGTATTCATCTGGTGCCACACTCGCTGTTCGCGGTCGAAGCCCAGGACCTGATTGTCATTGTTCCCCTTGCGCCCTGGGGACCAGTCTTGAGTTACCGACTCTGTCAGGGAAAGTAAAACTTAGGATTCCAAGCAACAGCCAAACTGGCCAGCGCCTGCGAATTAAAGGCAAAGGGCTGGTTCACAAGGACGGTCAGGGTGACCTCTATGCGGTACTCAAAGTGGTTATACCCGACTCAGGCTCAGAAGAGATCAAGCAGTACTGGCAACAACAGGCCGGGGCAACGGCCTCTGGTTCACGAATGGAGTGGAGGGGATAAATTTAAACCCTAACGCGCACTTGCGCCCTATCCGGGTCTGGGCCTATCTGGGTTTATCCTGGGCTAATAGTATCTATGCTTTTCAATATTGCATCATCCACTCCCGCCCGGTTATCAAGTAGCTTACTGGCTCATGAGTCAATGGGGGTGGAGTCACTGCTATCGTCATTAATTCCCGGTTGATTTCCCACTCTAAAAATAATTCTCATCAGCTTTCTATTAAGACTATGTTTATGGATAACAGTAGATTACCGGACTGATCGCCATAAGAACGAAGGCCTTGTTAACTGGCTGTCAGGCTCTTAAAGCAAACACAAATAACGACTTTTACTAGGAGCTAATCATGACATTATCAAAAAAACTAGGCGCTGAGTTTATTGGCACATTTTGGTTGGTACTGGGTGGCTGTGGCAGCGCAGTTCTTGCTGCGGCTTTTCCTGATGTAGGCATTGGTTTGCTAGGGGTTTCTTTGGCCTTTGGACTAACAGTGTTAACCATGGCCTTCGCGGTTGGACATATCTCTGGCTGTCATCTCAACCCCGCAGTTTCAATTGGTCTTTGGTCCGGTGGTCGATTTTCACTGTCTGAAGTCGGCCCCTATATAGGAGCACAGATTGCAGGCGGTATAGCCGGGGCAGCGGTGTTATATATCATAGCAACAGGGCAGGCCGGCTTTGATGTTACGGCTGGATTCGCATCCAATGGTTATGCTGAAAATTCACCCGAGGCTATAGCTTGATTGCCGCTCTGGTGACTGAAATAGTGATGACATTTATGTTTCTAATCATTATTTTGGGTGCAACAGATAAACATGCTCCCCAAGGTTTTGCCCCTATCGCTATCGGTTTGGCGCTCACGCTTATTCACCTTATCAGTATTCCCATAACTAACACCTCAGTTAACCCAGCGAGAAGTACCGGTGTTGCCCTTTTCCAGGGCGGCTGGGCTGTGGACCAACTTTGGCTGTTTTGGGTTGCGCCTATAGTAGGTGCTATTTTGGCAGGGGTTGTTTATCGGTGGTTTGAAACGGATGAGAGTGATTGAAAAGTGATGTGGGGTTTAGGGGTTGGGCTTGGAGAATTCGAGTCTGGCCCTGGCACTACAACAAATAAAAAATAGCTTTCAGAAACCATTGGTTAATATCGAAAGTAGGCTAAGCTGAATCCTTATGAAGTCGACAAGGTACTAAATGCACTTAGTGTAGAACAGTCAGCAAAGGCATACTTATGAGTATCAAGTTCAGTCACATCGAAGAAGCCCATGAGCGTATCAAACCGCATATTCACCGTACGCCCATTATGCAGAGCTAGGAAATAAATAAATTGCTTGGCTGCGAACTCTACTTCAAAGCCGAAAATTTGCAAAAAGTCGGCGCTTTCAAAGCCCGCGGTGGCTGCAATGCGGTTTTCTCAATGGATGCCAAAAGTTTGGCTAAAGGCGTGATAACCCACTCCTCAGACAACCATGGCGCCGCACTTGCTTGGGCCGCAGCACTGCGGGGAGCCAACTGCACTGTGGTTATGCCAGAAAATGCCCCTCTGGTAAAAAAAACAGGCGGTTCGTGGCTATGGCGCCAAGGTCATCGAATGTATCCCCACTATGGCTGATCGCGAGGCCGCTGTTGCAGCAGAGATGCAGATCACTGGCAGCACCTTAGTTCACCCCTACGACAACGAGGCAATTATTGCCGGGCAGGGCACCGCCGCATTAGAAACCCTCGATCAGCTAGATTGCTTCCCCGATATTATTATCACTCCTGTAGGCGGAGGTGGCCTGCTAGCGGGCACAGCAGTTGCTGCTCATGCCATCGCACAGAATACCGGTAAGACGATTAGGGTTATCGGCGCAGAACCCCAGGGTGCCAGTGACGCCTGGCAGGGGTTTACCAGCGGCCAGCGGGTTGAGAGCCAGGTGCCCGAGACTATTGCCGATGGTCTCAGATCAACTCTGGGTATAAGTAATTTTTCTATTATCACTGAGCAGGTGAATGATATTGTTCTGGCCTCAGAGCAGGCCATTGTGGATGCGATGCGTCTAGTATGGATGCGAATGAAAATTGTTATTGAGCCCTCCGCCGCCGTCGCTGTGGCCGCTGTGATGGAGAATCGAGAAATGTTTTCAGGCAAGCGGGTGGCGACTATTCTAAGTGGCGGTAACGTGGATTTGGATGCACTGCCCTGGTGAGTTATTTACTCCAGTCGGCTTATAACGCAAACTGTGTAGCCTGTGTATATAGCGCTAATCAATTCACCTGAGTACTCGAAAATGACCGCAAAGAGCGAAAATCGCCCTCGCTTTCACCTCGCATTTCCTGTCACCGATTTGGAGGCAGCAAGACGTTTTTACACGGATATTTTAGGCTGTAAAAACGGTCGTGAATCTGATCGCTGGATTGATTTTGATTTCTTTGGTCACCAGTTGGTGGCACATTTGGTTGAACCCGAGGACCATCCTTCGGTGACCACCAATGCTGTGGATGGCCATGCGGTGCCAGCATCCCATTTCGGTGTGATTTTGGAATGGGATCAGTACCAACAATTTGTGGTTAATCTTGAACAAAAGGGCGTCGAGTTTGTTATCGAACCCTACCTACGCTTTGAAGGTCGCCAAGGTGAACAGGCAACGCTATTTGTCCGCGATCCGAGCAATAACTATTTAGAGTTTAAGGCTTTTCGCGATATAGAGATGTTGTTCGACAAAGACTTGGAAAGCTATTAAGCAGCCTATAACTAGCCAGTCAGCTTGCGCACAATTGCCCGTCCCAGCATTCCCAACTTATTCGTACTCGAAAATCTCGCCGCATTGGTTTTTCCCACGCCCAGTGCATAGTTGCTGTGGCGTGAATAGTCGATGCTGATATCGAGGAAAACCGGCTGATTATGTGCCGCAGTTTCCAGGGCATGGCGCAGGGCGACTTCTATATCGTTGTTATGTCTGATGGGAATATAGCCGCACTCAATGGAGTCGGCGAAGGCGCCCCAGTTGATATTGCCGAGTTTAGTGCAGGTGGCTTGGCTGTCACTGACACGCTGGCTGTGATTGATTCGTGAGAGTTTGCCGTCATTAAAGATGCAGTAGATGGCGCCAAGATTTTCGCGCACTGCGGTCAGTGCTTCCATGCCACTCATCAGCATGGCGCCGTCGCCAACAATGCCAACAACCTGTTTGTCTGGGTTAACCAGTTTTGCGGCATTGACCGCCGGGATGCAATAGCCCATGGCATTGAAGCTGGAGGGTGAGATAAAGCTGCGCGGGTTATTTATCGGCAGTAATTCAGCGGCCAGAAAAGTGTGCAGGCCATCATCAGTAATAATAACGGCATCCTCTCTTATGGCAGCCTGCAGTTTATTAAAAAACACCGCAGGGTTAACTAAGCCTCGGCTGTTATGCCCTTGCCATTCTTTCTTAAACTGCGCTTTGTGGTTGGCGATATCCTCAAGCAGTGCTGGCCTGCGGACTTCTGCTGGCTGTTTTTCTTGAAGTTTGTAGAGCAGGTTGGTGGTGATCTGCTGAATATTTCCGCGGAGCAGACTCGAGGTCTCTTGATCACTAAGACTCTCTTTGTCGCGAGTAATATAAATAATATTTGCCGGTAGCACTGCGCTGCCACTGGCAGTATCCACCTCATTTAGATTAGTGCCGATTGCGAGCAGGCAGTCGCAGTCTTTAAACGCACTTTCTGCGCTGGGCACCGCTGCTGGGCCGAAGATCATACCGGCATGCAGTGGGTGCTTAGCGGGAAAGCTACTGACACCCGACAGGGTCGTGCAGACTGGAGCGCCGATCTGTTGGGCTAAGGCAATGACTTCGGCCTGTGAGTCCACTGCATCCCAGCCGACAATAATGCCGGGGAGTTCTGCTTGAAGAAGCTGTGTTGCCGCCGCATTTAAATCAGCGTCGCTTGTGCTTTCGGCTTCATTGTCGGTGCTGTGCGAATAGATTGGCAGGGGCGCATCTATATCAGCGGAGAGCACTTGGATATCTAGGGGAATCTCGACAAACACTGGACCCGGTCGATCACTGGTGGCGATTCTGTAGGCGGCAAACAGGGTTTCGACGACTTGCTGTTGATTGTTGACGCTAAAAATAGCTTTGGTGAGAGGTTTGAGAATTTCTTTTGCGTCTATGTATGGATAACTGCTTTGCTCAGCATTGACGGCGTCGGCACCTGCAATAATTAGTAGCGGAATACCCGCCAAATAAGCTTCGCCTATACCGCTGATTGCATGAGTCACACCTGAGCCAGAGACTATTAGCATAGTGCCAACGCTTCCCGCAGAAGTGCGACTGACGGCATCGGCCATAAAGGCGGCGTTCATTTCGTGATTAACTAAAAGAGGAGTGATCGACTCTGACTGATTGAGCTGGTCGTAGATTTCGGCGTTTTGCACGCCGGGTATCCCAAAAGTATGGGTAATACCCAGTTGCTCCAATGCGTACTGGGTTAACCAAGCGCCATTTTTATTCATCAAACTCTATCGTCCCTGTGTGAGCTTTTTCGTCAGCTGATATGACCCGTGGTTCGGATGCGCTTGGCACCTTTAATTGGGCGATCTCTCTGGGCATCGGCGCGGCGCTTAAGAACGGCATCGATATAATTTTTACCTGCAATCAGTAAACCGGTCACTAAGAATGCGCCCGGAGGTAAAACGGCGATTAAGAAACTGTAATTCTCGCCAAAGGGTTGCAGCATCCAGCTGTTAGCAACCGGGCCAAATAGTAAGTTCATGCTGGCGAACAATGTGCCCTGGCCAAACAGCTCGCGAATCGCGCCAAGTGCGACTAAAACCAGCAAGAACCCCATCCCCATCATCAGACCGTCGAGTGCCGCATAGCCTACATGATGCTTGCTGGCGAAGGCTTCAGCGCGGCCAAGAATGGCGCAGTTGGTAACGATAAGTGGGATAAAAATACCCAGAATCTGATACAGCTCATAGGTGTAGGCTTTCATTAACAGCTCGGCGCAGGTAACGAAGGCGGCGATAATAATGACAAAGGCCGGCAGTCTAACGGCATCGCTAACATGGTTGCGAATTAATGAAACTATGGTGTTGGAACCGATTAGTACTGCCATGGTGGCCAGACCCAAACCCAAGGCATTGACCACGCTGCCGGTGACCGCCAGCAGCGGACAGAGGCCGAGTAGCTGCACCAGCGCCGGGTTGTTTGTCCAGAGGCCGTTTTTGGTGACCTCGGAGATGCTGGGTCCGTCGGTGATGACTTCGCTGCTCATAGTGCTGCCTGTTCATTTTTACGTGCGGCGTTCGCGGCGGCAAGTTGTAGCAGTCGCTCGCGATCGTCCTCAAAGTATTGCAGAGTTTTCAGAACTTGGTTGATCACTGCCCGAGGGGTGATGGTCGCACCGGTAAATTGGTCGTAGTCGCCGCCTTCTTTTTTGACTTTCCAGCCGCTGGCTTGAGGGTTGACCAAGGACTTGCCATTAAAGCTTAGAATCCAGTCGCTTTTTTTAAGATCTACCTTGTCGCCTAGGCCTGGCGTTTCACGATGTTCGACTACACGCACACCGGCAATGGAGCCATTGAAGTTAATGCCGATAATCATCGAGATATCGCCACTGTAACCCTTTGGTGTGACAGCGGGAATAATCGCTGCCACTGGCTGACCCTGATCGCGAGCAATATGAATATTACCGCCTTTCTTTAGGCCCAGTGTTGCCCAGAATTGTTCCGGCACTGGCTGCACATCCATCAACATATCGTTGTCATGACGCTCTAGAGGGATGATTTCCAACAGTGCGCGCTGAGCGGCTTCACGCTCTGACTGCTCGATACGCTCGAAGGTCAGTTCATTGGTAGTGGCTAAGATTAGTGAGGTGACCAGTGCAAAGAGCGCAAGGACTATGCTGTTAAAACCCATTGATTTAATAATCATCAGCCTTCCTCCTTCTCAGTAGCTCTGCGCCTATCAGTATGGCCATAGGTGCGCGGCAAAGTGTAGTTGTCGATAAAGGGTGCGGCAAAATTTGCTATCAATACAGCAAAGGCTACAGCATCTGGATAGTTGCCCCAGGCGCGAATCACATAGACCAGGATGCCGATCAGAATGCCGAATATAAGGCGTCCGCGATTACTTACTGCCGAGGAGACTGGGTCGGTAAGAATAAAGAATGCGCCCATCATTGAAGCACCGCTAAACAGATGCATCAGCGGTGAACCCGGGCTTGATGAGCTGCCAGAATCCCAGAAAATAATCGACATCAGCGCCAGGGCGCCAAGCATGCCCACTGGGCCATGCCAGGTAAAGATACGCTGTGTTAGCAGAACAATACCGCCGAGCAGGAAGCCGAGATTGACCCACTCCCAACCGGCACCTGCAAACATCGCCTGATTAAATAGCGGCTCACGGTCATAGACTTGGTCCACTAGCAGACCGCTGCTGTGCTTAAAGACATCAAGTGGTGTTGCGCCAGTCACACCGTCGGCTGGACTGTAGCCGGCAAAGACAATTTGCAGTGACTCCATTAACCCTGGATGCGCTGTACCCGCGGGCAGTAACGCCAGAGGTGCAACCCAGGTCGTCATTTGAATAGGGAAGGAGATTAGCAGAACCACATAGCCAACCATCGCCGGATTAAACGGGTTATACCCGAGGCCGCCATAGAGTTGTTTGGCGACAACGATTGAAGAAACGGTACCAACCACCACAATCCACCAGGGCGTTAATGGCGGCAAGGCGAGGCCCAACAACACTGCAGTAACAACGGCACTGTAATCACCGAGGTAAAAACTTATCGAGCGGCCACGCATCTTAACTATCGCCGCTTCACAGCAAACTGCAGTTACTGAAGCCAGCACCACATTGATAAAGCTGCCCCAACCAAACTGCCACGTCAGTGCGACTAAACCGGGGATAGTTGCCAGCAACACCAACTTCATTACCTGTGCGGTGTTTTGTGCCGCATGAGCGTGGGGTGAGGAGACCTGTTTAAATGCCATTATTCTGCCAACTCCGCGAGCTTGGATTTGGATTGCTCAAGTTTTTGTCGCGTGTTTTCCACTGCGGCGCTGAGTTTGTCTTGTTTGCCACTGTCATCATTTATGGCTTCAGCCAGTTTTTCTTCAGCCATCTTTAAGCGTTGCTCGGCGCTGGCAATGGTGCGCTCAAGTTTGGCGCGCTGATCTTCGGGGCTAGCCTGCTTGGCGGCGGCACGGGCTTGGGCCGCGGCAATAATATCGGCGGCAGAGGAACTAGGTACGGCACCCGCTGGGGCGGCAGTTGCTGGCGCACTTGGCGCGGCACTTGGTACTGCAGTGCCATTGGCTGTTGCTGCTAAATGATCGGCCTTGGCTTGCTGAGTCGCTTCGCGACGAGCGGCACGCTTGGCTTCTTTTTCCCGCTCGGCCTGTTCTATGCGCTCTTTATGAAACTCAAAGCGGTCGCGAGCGTGATCAGATTTCACTTTTTCTTCCCGAGCCTGGCGAATTTCGCCCTTTGCGGCGCGATAGTATTGCACCAGGGGAATATTACTTGGGCAGACGTAGGAGCAGGCGCCACATTCTATACAGTCAAATAGATTATGTGCTTCGAGACGGTCGTGTTCCTGTGCCTGGGCATACCAAAATAGCTGTTGCGGCAGCAGTGAAACTGGGCAGGCTTCAGCACACATACCACAGCGTATGCAGGGCTGCGCCGGCTCATCGTCGGGAATTTCTGCGTAGCTGGGGGCCAGAATACAGTTGGTGGTTTTAACAATCGGCACATCAGCAGAGGGCAGAGTGAAGCCCATCATTGGCCCACCCATAACGACACGACCACCGGCCTGTTCATTGAACTGGTTGTGCTCGAGGAGATGACGAACTGGGGTACCGATCAAGGTGTCGTAGTTGCGCGGTGTGCCCACTGCATCACCGGTGACAGTAGTCACACGAGAAATCAGCGGTTCGCCGTCGATCACTGCGCGCTTGATTGCATAGGTGGTCCCTATATTAATACAGACCATGCCCTCATCAGCGGGCAGCTTGCCGGCGGGTAGCTCTCTGCCAGTCAGAATATAAATTAACTGTTTCTCGCCACCGGAGGGATATTTGGTGGGAAACACGACTACTGAGATGCCTGTGCCTTCCACATGGGGAGCCAGGGCTTCAATGGCTTCGGGTTTGTTGTCTTCGATGCCAATCATAATATGGTGCGGGTGATCGAGAATGGCACTGAGGATTTTAATCCCCTCGACAATCTCACCGGCGCGCTCGCGGATCGCAGAGTCATCGGCGGTGATATAGGGCTCACATTCCGTGGCATTCACAATCAAGGTATCTATAGGCCGCTGACGTCCGGGATTAAGCTTAACCGCGGAGGGGAAACCAGCGCCGCCCATACCGGAAATACCGGCATTGCCGACCATCTCAATCAGCTTTCTTGGGGAGATATGTTCGTAGTCGCTAATACCCTCGTGTTCAATCCAAGTATCAGCACCATCGGTAGTGATCTCAATACAGGGCGCGAGCATGCCTGAGGCGTGAGCTATGGGTCTATGCTCGATGGCACTGATGGTGCCAGAGGAGGGCGCATGCATAGGGATGCTAACCATGCCTGCAGCTTGAGCAATAACCTGCCCTTTGAGCACTTGCTGACCCATTTCCACACAGGGAATTGCCGGCGCGCCAATATGTTGGCTTAAAGGAATAATCAGCTTTTCGGGAATCGGTAGCTGACCAATGGGTTGCGTCACTGACTGATGTTTGTTTTCCGGAGGATGTACGCCACCAGGAGTTACCCAGGTTCTACTCATGCTGCATCCTCATTCCGAACCGCAGGGCTGACTTCACCGCGGCGATCAGTGGCAATCATTTGGCCCGGCTTGGCGGGAATTGACCACTTCCAGTCGGCAATGGTTTCTTCAACCGGCAGCATATCGATACAGTCTACTGGGCAGGGCTCAACACAGAGATCACAGCCAGTGCACTCGTCGGCAATCACTGTGTGCATTAATTTTGCCGCACCCAAGATGGCATCTACAGGACAGGCCTGAATGCACTTGGTGCAACCAATGCACTCATCTTCACGGATATAGGCGACGGTTTTAACTTCGCTCTCTTCGCCGTGTTCGGCATCCAACTCTGGCGCGGGTACATCTAACAAATTGGCAATGGCGTTAATCGTCGACTGACCACCGGGGGGGCATTTATTAATATCGTCGCCGTTGGCAATGGATTCAGCATAGGGGCGACAGCCGGGAAAACCGCACTGTCCACATTGGGTCTGAGGCAGTAATTCATCCAGTTGTTCGACTATAGGGTCGCCCTCAACCTTAAATTTTTCCGCGGCGAAGCCCAGTAGCCCGCCGAATACAATCGACAGTCCGACTAGGGCAATCAGTGCTGCAAGAATGGGGTTTTGCGCGATAAGCTCAATCATTTAAACGAGTCCACTGAATCCCATAAAGGCCAGTGACATCAGTCCGGCGGTAATCATGGCAATGGCGGCGCCTTTAAATGACTCGGGTACGTCTGCTGCGGCTAGGCGCTCGCGCATGGCTGAGAAGAAAATCAGTACCAGTGAAAAGCCTGCGCCGGCACCAAAACCATAGAGGGATGATTGGACAAAATTGAGATCTTTAGATGTGTTTTGCAAGGCCACACCCAGCACTGCACAGTTGGTGGTAATCAGCGGCAGAAACACACCGAGCACGCGATAGAGCAGCGGGCTGGTTTTTTCGATAAACATTTTAGTGAACTGCACCACGGCAGCAATCACCAAAATAAACGCGATGGTGCGCAAATAGATCAGGCCCAGAGGCTCCAGCACCATAGCATTGACTATATAGCTGGCCATGGCCGTGAGAGTTAGAACGAAGGTGGTAGCCGCAGCCATGCCTATGGCTGATTCAAGTTTATTGGAGACACCCATAAACGGGCAGAGTCCGAGGAACTGTACCAGTACATAGTTGTTGATCAGGATCGAACTGACCAGAATGACTGCAAATTCTTGCATGCTAAAACGCCAAACCTTGTGTTGGGTGCCATTATCGTGGAATCAACTAGCGCGATTCAACTGATATACAGCGGGTGGTTAGTTCTTTTCTGTATAAGTAGTAACTGCAAAATCAGCTACCACTCGGATTAGCTCAGTTAATAGGTCAATTATACGCAGGGATTAGCCTTGTTGATCAGCTAACCCGTTGTCCTGGCTGTGCACCGCTATCGGGCTCCAGCAGATAAATACCTTTTTTATCACCGGCAGCCAAGACCATACCCTCGGACATACCGAAGCGCATTTTGCGCGGTGCCAAATTGGCGACCATCAGGGTCAAGCGGCCTTCAAGATCTTCCGGTTGATAGGATGACTTAATCCCGGAGAATACTTGGCGAGTTTCGCCGCCCAGATCGAGAATCAGCTGCAGTAATTTGTCTGCGCCCTCAACATGGGATGCGCTGACAATGCGCGCGACCCGTAGATCCACCTTGGCAAATTCATCAAAGTTAATTTCCCCTGAAATAGGGTCATCGGCCAGCGGTCCTTCAAGAGGTTTTGCCACAGCCTGAGCTGTCTCTTCTTTACTGGCTTCAATCATGGCATCCACCTTGTCTTTTTCTATTCGAATCATCAGCGGTTTAAAGGGCGTAAGTTGATGGCCTAGCAACGGTTTCTCGGCGCTCTCCCAACTCAAGGTATCGTTGAGAAACTCTTCAGCAGCAATCGTCATGGCCGGCACTACCGGCTTTAAATAGGTCATCAGCACTCGGAACATATTGATGCCCTGAGAGCAGATATCCTGAACCTGCTGCTGCATACCTTCCTGCTTGTTCAGTTTCCATGGCTCTTTGGCGGCAATATATTCATTGGCCGCATCGGCCTGAGCCATAATCTCGCGGATCGCCTTGCTGAAGTCGCGGTTTTCATAGTGCTGGGCAATAGTCTCAGCCGCACCGCTCACCTGAGCCCATAACTCGGGGTTATCAATATTGTTCGACAGCACCCCATCGTTGCCATTGGCAATAAACTTGGCGCAGCGACTGGCGATATTCACTACCTTACCCACTAAATCACTGTTGACCTTCTGCTGGAAGTCTTCCAGATTTAGATCGATATCTTCCACCGAACCAGAGAGTTTCGACGCATAGTAATAACGCAGATAATCCGGATCCAGGTGATCGAGATAGCAGCGTGCATTAATAAAGGTGCCGCGGGATTTGGACATCTTTTTGCCATTTACGGTGACAAAGCCATGCACGCAAATCTTGGTGGGGGTGCGAAATTCAGCACTGCTCAACATGGCAGGCCAAAACAGCGCATGGAAGTTAACGATATCTTTGCCAATAAAATGGTACAGCTCAGTCGTGCTATCAGCCTTCCAGTAATGCTCGAAATCCATACCCTCGCGATCGCAGAGATTTTTAAAGCTGGCCATATAGCCGATTGGCGCATCCAGCCAGACATAAAAGTATTTGCCCGGCGCATCGGGAATTTCAAAGCCAAAGTAGGGTGCATCGCGACTGATATCCCACTCCTGCAGGCCACTGTCGAGCCACTCGCCAAGCTTATTGGCCACTTCATCCTGCACCGCGCCACTGCGCGTCCAATCTTGCAGGAACTGGTTGAACTCAGGCAGTTTAAAGAAATAATGCGTTGATTCTTTTTCGATAGGCGTGGCACCGGAAATCGCCGACACCGGATTGATCAGATCGATGGGCGAATAGGTTGCGCCACAGGCCTCGCAGTTATCGCCGTATTGGTCTTCGGCTTTACACTTGGGGCAGGTACCCTTGATATAGCGGTCCGCCAAAAATAGATTTTTCTCCGGATCGAAAGCCTGGGTAATCTCGCGTTTGGCGATATGGCCATTGGCATTTAAACGATTGTATATCAGCTCAGAAAACTCGCGGTTCTCTTCCGAGTGAGTAGTGTGATAGTTATCCACACTGATTAGAAAGTCTTTAAAGTCCGCCTCATGAATCGCGCGCATATCGGCAATGTGCTGTTCCGCACTGACACCCTTTTCATCTGCCTTGAGCATAATCGCAGTTCCATGAGCATCATCGGCAGAAAGGTAGTAACATTCGTGCCCGCGCATTCGCTGGAAACGCACCCAGACATCAGTTTGGGTATATTCCAAAACATGCCCGAGATGCAGTGCAGCATTGGCATAGGGAAGAGCGTTAGTAACCAGAATCTGACGTTTTGATGACATGGCAAAGTTTCTTGTTTAGGGGCTATTGAGAATGTGTTTTGGGGCGCCTGATACAGCGCCGGTCTAAGCGCGTAACTATAGCGATTTTGCGCAGACTTTTCATGTGCTATCGCCTGTGAAATCGCCCCAGACAACCCAATCCAGGTAAAAACCGGCAATAACGGAGTAAATCAGTGTTAGCTCAAGTAAAACAGATCATTGCAGTGGCATCAGGCAAAGGTGGAGTAGGCAAATCCACCACCGCCGTTAACCTAGCGCTCGCTCTCCAGGCAAAGGGTAAAAAAGTCGGTCTGCTGGACGCCGATATCTATGGTCCCAGTATCGCCATGATGCTGGGTGTGCCTGAAGGCACACGCCCCGCTGCAGCGGACGGCAAATCCTTTACCCCAGTCATGGCCCATGGCCTTGAAACCATGTCCATGGCCTATCTGGTCAGCGACAAAACGCCTATGGCGTGGCGCGGCCCCATGGCCAGCGGCGCACTGCAGCAATTATTAGAGCAGACCCACTGGGGCGAGCTTGATGTTCTAGTGGTGGATATGCCCCCAGGTACCGGCGATATCCAGCTGACACTGGCGCAAAAAGCTGCAGTTGCCGGTGCAGTGATTGTTACCACCCCTCAAAATATCGCGTTGCTCGATGCTCAAAAAGGCATCGAAATGTTTGCCAAGGTGAAGATCCCAGTGCTTGGAATTGTTGAAAATATGGCCGTCCACCTGTGCAGTAAATGTGGCCACGAAGACCCTATCTTTGGCAGCGGTGGCGGTGAGAACGTCGCTGCAGATTACAGCACTCAACTGCTGGGCAGCATGCCTCTAGATAGAAGTATTCGTGAACGTGGTGATTCTGGTATGCCTTCAGTGGCTGCAGAGCCGGACAGTGATATTGCCCAGCGTTATGGCAATGTGGCACAACAGGTGATCGAGCAGCTAGCAGCGCTGGATAATAACAGTGGGCCGGAGATTGTGTTTGAATAGGGTCTAGTGCCGATAGACTGAGATCTCTCGCTGCGCGTCGAGATGACAAGCGATGTTTGGGTCAAGCGACACAGATTGTCATCCCGGCAGAGCAGGGCGACGAGGGATCTTCTTGAGATTTCTCCCGCTGGTCGAAATGACAGAGGTTACATAGAAATGACAGTAGTTGGGCAATATATGACATCTGGATGCCTGCCATTATGAGACAACGGACCTGTCAGCCTTCATTCTTATGTCCCCCCAGCACCACAGAAGCCTTCTACTTGCCCAGCCCGCGTAAACCGGTATGATACCGGCCTTATAAAAAGCAATCCTTACCTCAAAAAGACCGGAGTCACCGCAGATGAGCATTAAGTCAGATAACTGGATTCGCCGCATGGCCGAGCAACACGAAATGATCTCGCCCTTTGAGGCTGGTCAGGTGCGCTACTCCGGTGATGATCGTGTTATCTCCTACGGTACTTCAAGCTACGGCTACGATGTGCGCTGTTCTAGCGAGTTTAAGGTGTTTACCAATGTTCACTCGAAGACTGTAGATCCAAAGAATTTCGACAGCGACTCCTTTGTGGATATGGATGGCGATTACTGCATTATCCCGCCGAACTCTTTTGCTTTGGCGAGAACGGTTGAGTATTTTAAAATCCCCCGTTCGGTGTTGACCATTTGTTTGGGTAAGTCGACTTATGCCCGCTGCGGAATTATTGTGAATGTCACGCCGCTTGAGCCTGAGTGGGAAGGGCATGTGACTTTGGAATTCTCTAACACGACTAATCTGCCGGCTAAGATTTATGCCAATGAAGGTGTGGCGCAGATGCTGTTCTTTGAGTCCGATGAGGTTTGTGAGACGTCTTATGCCGATCGCGGTGGCAAGTATCAAGGCCAAACCGGCGTCACGCTCCCCAAAACCTGATTCAAAACGGTCTTTTTCCGCGGGTGCGGCGTTAGCTCCGTACTCGCAACTTCATGTATTTTTAATACACTCAGTCGCTGCTTGCGGTGCTGCCTTGCACTCACAAAAAAATCCTTGTTTTTAATTCAGGTTTTTCGAGAAATACACTATTTCTTTTGGGTTAAATGGGCTTTTTCGAAGTGACTAGGTTTCTCGAGTTACGGATTCAACAACGCATCCCGCAATGCTTTAGCTTGCTGCTGAATCCGCTTAGTATTCTCCGGTCCAGTGCGCAGAAGCTGTTTCTGCAATGGCAGCAGTGACTCAAGCGCCGGATCAGCAAACTTATACACCACAGAATCACGACTTAATCTAATCGGTTCGGCGACTATGGGGGTTGCTAGTATCATGTCGATGGCTTGCAAAATGATGCCGTCCATCTGTCTTGGGTTATAGCCCATCTCCGAGAAAGCGTTTTCCAATAGCGGTCTGGCGAAGTGAAACATTTTGGCCATGGAGTCCATGGGCAGGCTAATTAAAGTATTGATGGTGCGGTTATAGCGTTCGTAATTGCCGGCATTTAACCAGATGGTGCCGTCGCTGCTATGGGTGGCAAATCGGCCTTCCGGTGCTGACAAGGGGAATATCTTTGATAGCAGTACGCCATTGGATAGGCCGTCGGCATAGCTGGCGGTGCGACGCAGTAGGTCGTCGGTTTTTACCCATTTGGCGAATTCTGTCTTGTTACTGATAAGCAGCAGACGTTCACGGATAAAGTCGTCGCTGTTATCCAATTTAGGCAGTGGTGGCGGGGTGCTGACTGAGCTGGCTTGTGGCTCTGGTTCCGGTTCTGGCTCGGGTTCTACCGCTTCAGGAATAACCGCTTCTGGTGTCACTGGCGCCTGTATAACAACTTCTGCTACTGGCTCTGGTATAGCGATCAGCTCGGGATCATATTCAGGTTCGCTCTGCGCTTTAAACAGGACGGCGATAATAATAACCGCGGCGATTAATGTGCCAGCAATAAAGACTAGATTGTTTGAGCCAGTTTTTGTAGGTTCGCGGTTCATTCTGTGCTGCCATCCGAATTTGTGTGGGTATCGTGAAGGGACTGTACGATCTGGTTGTTGATCACTGCACTGCGCAGTTCGAGTTGATGACTGTCGCCGTTCTTCTTCTGTTCGAGTTTTACTATTAGATGATCCCAGTCCTTGGCCAGCCAAGCGGTAAATTGGCCGCTGCTGTCTCCATCGACAATTCTTTCGACTTTGACGGTTGCCAATGGACCTATGGCTGTTTCCAATACTTCGTCTGCAACAACACGGTAAGAATATTGTTTCAGCTTTCCTCTGGAAATAACAGGGTAAGCAAATGCGCTTCGTCCAGCGTTTAAATCCCTACGCAATTGCAAGCGATGGGTGATCATATCCAGCTGCCCAACTGCCAGAGGTGCTTCTTTGTGGCTGTCATTTTTTTGGTAATGCAACGTTTTGTTCTGCCAGTCAAAGTGCTGCACTTCTGTTTTGGTGCGGCCAAACACTGAGCGAATATAGCTATATTCAGTGGGAAGCAGGCGCTGATCGTCGGTTAAATTAAAGGTGCTCTGCTCATCGATTTTGCCGAGAAAATTTTTCGCGGTCAGGCTTTCGCGATAGATGCCGGGCTTAATCTCTTCGAGGCGCTGGACGGCTTCAATGTCTAGGCCACTAAACTTGGCTGAATAGTTGGCGCTGTAGAGACTAATGGGCGCCTCAGGTGCGCTGTTTGTTGAAGTGGCGCTAAAGCCCATGGTTGTCTGTACAGAGAGTAAAACTAGTATCCCCACCCGCTTTAGCGCGCTGTTGAAAAACCTTTTAAGCTGCAAGGCCGGTTGCTGAACGTGAGTAGCCAATTGAGGAGCAGGCTGCATTCTTGTTAGTACTGACAATGGTTTGGCCTCGGCGATATCTCTTCTAAGTACTGTTAGAGTAACAAAAATTCAGTTGGTTCGCTGACCTCGAAAAATAGGCTATTTTTCAGGCCCGATTTTGCTCTATTAGTGACTCTGACAGCGTTCTTCTATCTCGACACAAACGCCGCCTTGGGGCAGCAATTCGTTGTCGAGAACCACTTGGCCTTCACGCAGTTCCAGACGACCCTCGCAGAACCATTGTGCGGCAAGGGGATAGATCTGATGTTCGTAAGCCAAGACCCTTGAGGCCAAGTCTTCCGCAGTGTCATTTTTCAGCAGTTCAACCTTGGCCTGAACTATACCCGGTCCGCCATCGAGCTCGGCGGTGACAAAATGTACGGTGGCTCCACCTTCACTATCACCTGCATCTATAGCGCGCTGATGAGTATGCAGCCCCGGGTATTTGGGCAGCAATGAAGGGTGGATATTAATCAGTCGGCCGAGAAAGCGATTTACAAACTGTGGTGTCAGTATGCGCATAAAGCCGGCCAGTACAATCAGGTCTGGGGAGAAACTGTCAATTACATCGGCCAGGGCCAGATCGAACTCGGCGCGGGTATCAAAGCTGTTGTGATCCAAGGTGATATTGGGTATCGCAGCTTTTGCTGCGCGCTCAAGACCTTTGACGCCGGCCTTATTGCTGATGACTGCAACCACATCGCCGTTCAGTGACTCGTCCGCGCAACCATCAATAAAGGATTGCAGGTTTGAGCCACCGCCGGAAATCAGGACAACTATGCGTCGCTTGCCCTTGGATAGGTCAGTCATCAGGATAGTCCGAGCAGTTGAACCTGTTCTTCGCCGGCTTCTTGAGCAGAGATATTGCCCAGTTCGAAGGCAGTTTCGCCACTGGCAGCTAGCATATCCAGCGCTTCTTGCGCGCGGTCAGCGGGAACACAGATAACCATGCCGACGCCGCAATTTAGCGTGCGGTGCATTTCGTGCTCGTCGATATTGCCGCCTTTTTGCAGCCAGTCGAACACTGCTGGACGAGTCCATGCTTGAGTGTTGATGACAGCTTTGGTGTTATCTGGCAGAACACGTGGGATGTTCTCTAATAGTCCACCACCAGTAATATGGGCCAGTGCATTGACCTGAGACTCAGCGATCAACTTTAACAGTGGTTTCACATAGATTCGAGTAGGTTCCATCAGCAGGTCGATCAGCGGCTTGCCATCCAGTTGTGCGGTGGCGGGATCTGTTTCTGTGACTTCCAGTACTTTACGAATCAGCGAGTAGCCATTGGAGTGAGGTCCGCTTGAAGCTAAACCAATTAAGCTGTCGCCGACACTAACCTTGGTGCCATCGATAAGGTCAGCTTTCTCGACTATGCCGACACAGAATCCAGCCAGATCGTAGTCTTCTCCTTCGTACATGCCTGGCATTTCAGCAGTTTCGCCGCCGATCAGTGAGCAGCCTGAAATATCACAGCCATCGGCGATACCATTGACTACGGCTGCGGCCGTGTCGATCTCGAGTTTGCCTGTGGCATAGTAGTCGAGGAAAAATAGCGGTTCGGCACCACAGACAATCAAGTCATTTACACACATGGCGACCAGGTCTATGCCAACGGTGTCATGTTTGTCGTGATCCAGTGCCAAACGCAGTTTGGTGCCAACACCGTCGGTGCCGGAAACCAGTACTGGCTGTTTGTACCCAGTGGGTAATTCAAACAGTGCACCAAATCCGCCAAGGCCGGCCATAACTTCTGGGCGTCTTGTGCGCTTGGCTGCGCCTTTAATTTTTTCGATCAGTGCATTGCCGGCATCGATATCGACGCCTGCATCTTTATAGCTAAGTGATTTACTGTTTTCGGTCATGGCACAAGCCTTCATTTTGTTAGCCCGCTATTTTAGATGCAGTGGGCCTACTTTTCATCAAGCACTGATATAATGTTGCAAAATATCTGGAGAAAAACCGTTGAAACGGACATTAATTTTGTTTTTCGCCCTGTTTTGCACCCCAGTGATGGCCGAACAGGTTTCCGGACTCTATAACGGACGGGTTTTGGTCGCCGATCAAACTGAGCAATCGAGATCGAAAGGTGTCAATCAGGCACTAGAACAGGTGCTAATTAAGCTAACTGGCAACAGTAAAATTATGCAGCTTCCCGGGATTCAAAAAGCGGTTAGCAATACCAATAATTTTATCGCCAGTGTCGGCTACACCAAATTGCCGGCGCGTTTGCCTGCTGATCTCTCTGAGGAGCCGGCTAATCAGCCAGGTTTTTCACTGCAGGTGAGTTTTTCGGCTCAGGCCATCGATCAATTGATTCGCTGGGCGCAGTTGCCCATTTTGCCTGCCGGACGACCGAAGTTGGTTTTTTGGATTGTTCGCGACGATGCTGAGACGGGTCGTCAGTTTGTCACCGAGCAGCAATTTCCCGATTTTACCCAGCGTTTCGAGCAAATTATGCAAGATCGCGCGCTGCCTTATCAGCTGCCAGAGCTAGATCTAGAGGATCAGTTGTCGCTCTCGGTCAATGAAGCTTGGAGTATGCGCAACGAGACTATAGAGGTGGCTTCGCAACGTTACGCCGCCGATGGCTGGGTACTCTTGAGGTTTTTTACCACCACATCGGGCCAGGTGCGCGGCAGCTGGACTTATAAGTTGGGTGACCAGCGTGGCTTTGATGATGTGCGTGCAGAGAATACCGAGGTCTTTGTTGGACTGGCGGTCAATGAACTGGTGGACCGTATCTCCGCGCAGCTGACCTATGTACCCCAGGTCGATACCAGTAAGTTGCTGGTGCAGATTAATCAGGTGGATTCCTTTGCCGATTACCAAGCAGTGCTGGCACAGCTGCAGAGTTTAAAATTGGTGCGGTCGAGCAATGTTTCGGCGGTTGAAGGCAGCCGGCTGTTTGTGACTGTGGATATTGACGGCGGTGTCGATCTGCTGATTTCAGCATTGGAGCGCAGTGGTCGTTTGGTCAACCAAACTTCTGAGATGGCGCGCTTCAGTGGTAATTTAGAATTTGATTGGATGGTTGAGTGAACGAATTTCAACAGTTGAGCCTGGCTATCAAATTAGATAACCAAGCGACCTTCGATAACTTTTATGCGCCTACTGGCACCCCTCAGCATCTGGCGAAGATGCTATTGCAGGATGAAGGTAAGCAGTACGCCTACGTCTGTGGTTCATCGGGCACAGGTCTGTCTCATTTAATGCAGGCGGTCTGTCAACAGCACAGTATGGGTCTTAACAATGGCGCGGCAGTTTATCTGCCGTTAAAAGAGCTCTGCGACTATCCTGCGGGTCAGGTTCTTGAAGGGCTGGAATCATCAGATTTGGTCTGCTTAGACGACCTAGATCAGGTGGCTGGTCGCGAGGAATGGCAGGCACCGCTGTTTAACTTTTTTAATCGCTGTAGTGAGTCGGGCACCCGCCTGCTAATTACGGCGCATACATTACCGGATTATTTAGAAGTGCTGTTGGATGATCTTTTGTCGCGCTTAAAATCCGGGATTTCACTGCAACTTATGGATTATAAAGACGCTGATCTGCGCCGACTGTTGCAGCATAGAGCCAGTGGGCTGGGACTCTATCTATCCGATGAAGTGGCGCGCTTTTTGTTGCATCGTCTGCCGCGAAATAGTCATCTGTTGATGGACGCGCTGGAAAAGTTGGATGCTGTGTCGTTGCGCGAGCAGCGCCGGCTGACGCTGCCCTTTGTGAAGACCGTTTTGGGTATCTAGGGCTCTGATTAAAGAGCTGTTTAATACCAGCTCTTTGCTATCAGCTCTTTACTATCAGCTCTTTAACCGGATCAATTTATAAGGGGCAGCTCTCACAGTAGAGGTAGACATGATTTGGGTCGCTTAGGTTGTCAATAAACTGCAGTGGCTTAAGCACCGAGGCTAGTTGATGCTGCAAACTTCTGGGTAGCCAACTCTGCAAACCCATAGCACTTACTGCCGCATTCACATTGCCGCTAATCTCCATCATTACCTGCTCCATAAAGCTCAATGGCTTGCGGCGATAGTTAACCGTGTAATCACCGACGCCGGCCAGTGTCGCGGCGCTGGCGATGGCATCATTTAAGTCGCCGAGTTCGTCAATAAGACCCAGCTCTAACGCTTTCTTACCCGTCCAGACACGACCCTGAGCAATTTTATGAATAGCGCTGGGTGTGCTCTCGCGAGCATCGGCCACTAGGGTCAAGAAGCGCCCGTAAACATGTTCAACACCCGACTGCATAATCATTTCCGCCTCTGGCGTCATGGCTCTGCTGAGCTGCATCATGCCAGCGATATTGGTGGTGCCAACACCGTCGGAATAGATGCCCATAGCACTGAGGGAATCCTCAAAGGTGGGAATCACACCAAACACACCGATCGAACCTGTAATGGTGGTGGAGAGCGCGAGTATTTTGTCCGACTCGGTAGCAATCCAATAGCCACCGGATGCGGCGTAACTGCCCATGGAGACAACCACTGGAATATTCTTTTTCCGCAGCGAAGCAATGCTGTCGCGGATAACATCCGAGGCAAAGGCGCTGCCGCCGGGGCTATCGACGCGCAAGACCACGGCCTTGACCTGATCCTCATCCTCAATTGCAGAAAACATCTCTGCCAGGGTATCGCCGCCGATGGTTCCCTCGGGTTGATTGCCATCGATAATCGATCCGCTGGCAACCACTACAGCAATTTCGGGTCTGCCTTTGTTGACGTTTTTCAGTGAACTCAATTTCATATGATTGAGGTAGGCGGCCATGGGAACGCTGTCAAAGTCTCCATTACTATGAGGCAGAATCTGTAGCAAATGGGCCTTGGTTTCACTGCGTGTGGCAATGCGGTCAACCAAGCCCTGCTGGAGCGCTAGGGCAGCAATATCGCCATTTTCCTCAGCCAATTTAAGGTGCATATTATTGGCTAGATCATTGAGTGCGCCCTTGGGTAGGCCACGCAACTGCTCTACTCTGGAAGTGTAAAACTGCCAGAGAGAGTCCAATAAGTCTCGCCGATCGGCGCGGGCTTCCTCTGACATGCCTGTGCCCAAAAAGGGTTCAACGGCACTTTTATATTTGCCGACGCGGAAGATATGAACATTGATCTTGAGTTTATCCAGGGCCTCTTTGTAGTAGCTACTATAGGAACCAAAACCTGTGAGCATCACGCTACCCAGGGGATTCATAATAATTTCATCAGCGTGAGCGGCGAGAAAATATTGCGACTGAGAAAAATTATCGCCAATAGCAATGATCGGTTTACCGCTCTGCTTAAAGCGCTGCAGTGCAGCGCTGATCTCTTCGAGTTTAGCGATAGAGCCACCAGCCATATAATCGGTGTCCAATAGCACATGAGTTATTCGCTCATCATACTGAGCATGATCTAGGGCTTGAACCATATCTCGCACCAGGGTTTCAGCATCGCGCCGACCGGGCTGAGAGAATATTTCACTGACCGGATCTATATAGGAACGCTGATCTACCAACGTACCGCTGGGAGCTAAATAGAGCACGCCGCGCTCGGGCATTGGCTGGATATCGTCGACAAACATACCGGCGACTACGGCGATAAAAAACAACACTACGACCAGGCTGATCATGTAGCGGATGGCGCTAACGACGTTGCCGATAAATCTAAAAAATTTGCGTATAAAGCCTGGTTTTTTTTCACTCATAGAAGTGGTCCTTTCAATCGTTGAGTCTCAGCACGTGCCTATAGATGTAAACGGGTTGTGTTACCTGTTAGTATTAAAAGGCGCATTTCTGGAATGCCGTCCGCGTCTTGTGAGTATAGACCCTAGGTAGCAGCTTGCTCTTGCTGAAGTGCTTCTTGTCTGTCGTACTCTTCCTGCAGAGCCTTGCCGCGCTGTTGCTTCCAGCGCGCGTACATCATTGCTGCGTTAAATAACACCACCGTCAGTGCCAATTCTACCCAGTCGAGTGCCTGTGGCGATGGCCCAGCTAAGTTATCGATGGCGGTGGCAAAGTAGATCAGGATTACAAAGCAGATCCAAATCAGTGTGCGGGTGTTATTAACGATTAAGCCCGGAATAAAAATCGCCAGGGGGAACAGGCAGAGAAAATAAATAATGCCCGGTGCGCCCTGAATCCATGCACTGGCTGTCATCGTGGCGAGCATTAGATAAAAGCTGGCGTGGGTTAGGCGACGGGAAAAAGTAATTTTTTGCTCTAATGTCATGTTACTGCGCTCCTTTAAGTTGCGCGGCCAATTGGGCGACGCGCTTACCCTGTGCTCGACAGAGGCTAATCTCATCACTACTGAGGTTGTCGGCTTCAACGTGGCTGGCGCCATAGGGCGTACCGCCACTGGTAGTGCTGTGTAAACTAGGTTCCGAATAGGGAATGCCTGTTAACAACATGCCCTGATGCAGCAGTGGAATCATCATCGACAGCAGAGTTGTCTCCTGACCGCCATGCAGGCTGGAGGTTGAGGTAAATACTCCCGCTGGCTTATTGATCAAACTGCCATTGGCCCAGAGACCTGCAGTGCCATCGATAAAGTATTTTAATGGCGCCGCCATATTGCCAAAGCGTGTTGGGCTGCCCATAAGCAGGCCGGAACAGTTGGCCAACTCTTGCTCGGTACAATAAATATCGCCACTGCTGGGAATATCGTCCGCTGTGGCTTCACAGACTGTGGAGACCGCCGGCACTGTGCGCAGGCGTGCTTCCATACCTGCACTTTCAACGCCTTGAGCAATTGCTTCAGCGAGTTTTTTTACATGACCATTGCGGCTGTAATAGAGCACTAAGACATAATTATCTGACATTTAAATAATCTCCAGAACGGCTTCTGGCGGCCGACCAATGGCCGCGCGCTCACCGTTGACCACTATGGGTCGTTCGATCAGCTTGGGATACTTTGCCATGGCGGCGATAAGCTGCTGCTCAGAGAGGCTGGTATCCGCTAGATTTTGGTCTTTGTATTCCTGTTCGCCCCGCCGCAATAGTTGGCGCGCGCTTAAATTGAGCTTTTTTAACAAACGTTTTAGCGTTTCAGGGCTTGGGACTGTTTCAAGGTAGAGTACTATCTCTGGTTCAAGGCCCTGATCCTGTAATAGGCTCAGTGTCTGTCGCGATTTGGAGCAACGTGGGTTGTGATAAATAGTCAGCATCGTCTATGTTTCAGGTTGTGAGAGTGATTACGCCATTGTAGAGGCAAATGGATTTAAACAGAACGGGAGGTTTATCAGCATGGTCAATCAATTAATGAGCACTGAGGGCAGCGTATCGCGGCAGCTTGCCAGTAGCGGTCAGTTTTTGGTCTATGCCCTGCGTCGCTTTCTCAGCGATGGCTGCCCGCAAAGTGCTGCGGCAATGACCTATATGAGTTTGTTTGCCATAGTGCCAATGCTGACCCTGTTGTATAGCATGTTCTCACTGGTGCCGGCATTTCAGGAGCTTGGCGGTCAAGTCGAAGAATTTATTTCCCCCAAATTCTTACCCAGCAGTGGTCAGGAGAATACTCAGTACCTAAGCGAATTTTCCAATCAGGCGCGCAAGCTAAGCGTTGCCGGGGTGGCGATTATTTTGGTCACTGCACTGCTGATGTTGAGCAATGTCGAAAAAACCTTTAACCATATTTGGGCGACCACTGGCAGTCGCAAGGGCCTTGCTGGATTTTTGGTCTACTGGGCAATTCTGAGCCTGGGGCCGCTATTGCTCGCCGTGGGCATGATAATGAGCACTTATCTTATGTCGCTGCGGCTGATGGTTACCGAAGTCGATAGTCTCGGTCTGGTGGCGCTGCTGTTTAGCTATCTGCCTTGGCTGCTGACGTGGTTGGCTTTTACACTGCTTTATGTGGCGGTACCGAACTGTAAAGTGAGAGTGGTCTACGCAGCCTTTGGTGGTCTGATTACGACACTGTTATTTGAGACTGCCAAGGCTTTATTTGGACAGTTGGTAGCCCATTCTATTTATACCAACGTACACGGAGCGTTCGCCGTTATCCCGTTGTTTTTGATTTGGATATATCTGCTCTGGATGTTAATTTTATTCGGCGCTGAACTGGTTCGCAGTCTTGAGACATTTCAATATCAAGGTCGAGACACCGAACTGCCAGATCTGCTCGCGGTGTTAATTATTTTGTGGCAGTGCTGGCGCAGACAGCAAAAAGGTCGCAGCTTGTCAGACCGCTCTATGGGCATTATTGGTCTCAACGTTGAACAGTGGCGGCGTCTGCGCAATGTGTTGCTGGGTCAGGGAGTTTTAGAGAAAACGGCCAGCGGTCAATATGTGATGATTCGCGACGCGGACACCATCAGACTATTAGATATCAGTGGTTGGTTGGGGCAGGGATTTGGTGGCGACGATCAAGTGCTCAGTGAAAAGCTTGTTAAGGCCCATCCGTGGATAGCAAGTTACGATGGTCTGATGCGTGAGAATCGTCAGATGACCGAGCAGAATATGACCACAAGTCTGCAAAAGTTATTTTCCAGTAATAATTATTCTCAGGATGCTGACGACTTAAATGAGAATTAGACTTTTATATTAAGGCGATTGTGTATGTTTAAACATTTTTTGTTAAAAACGGTTTTACTCAGTTTGGTATTGGTTGGCTGCAGTGCTGACACTGGCTATCAATTAATCGATGGTAGCAGCCACAGCTTCAATAACGACCAAGGTAAATACACGTTGGTTAACTATTGGGCCGAATGGTGTCAGCCCTGTCGAGTCGAAGTGCCTGAGCTTAATGAGCTGGCGGCTGAGCATGCTGATCAGCTTACTGTCTTGGCGGTGAACTTTGATAATGAGCAGGGCCCAGAGCTGCTCGCACAGCTGCAAAAAATCGGCATTCAATTTCCGTCTCTGGCATTAGATCCGCGCGCAAAGTGGGGTCTTGAACGGCCCAATGTATTACCCGAGACGCTGATAATAAACAGTGAGGGCGAGCTTGTTCAACGACTGATCGGTCCGCAAACCCTGGAATCATTGATGGCTTTTATTGCTGAATAATCGCCCTAGACTTACGTTGGCTTGTACCTAGATTGGATTGTACCTAACTTGGATTGTACCTAAATTGGGTATAGATGCTCGGTAGCCTGACATCTAAGCTTTCGACCATTAATGCGCGCAGTCTGTATTAACTGCGTGCTCTCGACTATTCCGCATGAGAGAGTTATAGGATGAAAGATCTACGCAACTTTTATATCAATGGACAATGGGTTCAGCCGCTTCAGGCTCGGGATCTGGCGGTTGAAAATCCTGCCACAGAAGAGTCTTTGGCCACTATCTCTTTGGGTGCCAGCGGCGATGTTGACCTTGCTGTTGCCGCAGCCAAAGCCGCCTTTCCAATCTACTCTCAGTACAGTGTCGAGCAGCGCATTGCCTTGATGGAAAGCCTACTGGATATCTATATGGCGCGCTATGACGAGATGGCGTCTGCTATCTCTATGGAGATGGGGGCACCGATCTCCTTTGCTGCGGAAGCTCAAGCCGAATGTGGTCATGGACATCTGAATGCGGCGCTTGAGGCACTTAAAACCTTTGAGTTTGAACGTCAGATTGGCAGCACTCTGGTGGTTAAAGAGCCAATTGGTGTCTGCGGTTTTATTACCCCCTGGAACTGGCCGATCAATCAAATCAGCTGCAAGGTTGCGCCGGCACTGGCTACAGGCTGCACCATGGTGCTAAAGCCCAGTGAGATTGCGCCGCTGTCCGGTTATCTGTTTACCGAGATGATGGACCAAGCCGGTTTTCCTGCTGGTGTTTACAATATGGTCAATGGTGATGGTCCGGGTGTAGGTGCGGTAATGGCCAGTCACCCAGACGTGGATATGGTCTCCTTTACCGGCTCCACTCGCGCTGGCATTTTGGTTGCCAAAGCCGCAGCTGAAACGGTCAAACGTGTCACCCAAGAGCTGGGTGGTAAATCGCCGAATATTATCTTTGCCGACGCTGATTTGGAGTCTGCGGTCACTGGGGGGGTTATCGGGATGATGGGTAACACCGGACAGTCCTGCAATGCTCCCTCAAGAATGTTGGTCGAGGCTTCGGTTTACGATCAGGCAGTAGAAATTGCCCGTCAGGTCGCCGCACAAATTCCTGTTGATCAGCCTGCCAAACAAGGTGAACATATAGGCCCGCTGTCCAGTCGTGTGCAGTTTGATAAGGTTCAGGGGCTGATTGCTAAAGGCATAGAGGAAGGTGCTGAGCTAGTGGCTGGTGGGCTCGGAAAACCTGAGGGTTTTGAGACGGGCTACTTTGTTAAGCCGACGGTATTTGCTGGGGTGAACAATCAGATGGCCATAGCGCGTGAAGAAATTTTCGGTCCAGTGTTGACTATGATTCCCTTTGCAAGCGAAGCCGAGGCAATCGCCATTGCCAATGACACGCCATACGGATTGGCAGCGTATTTAAGCACGGGTGACGACGACCGCGCCAAGCGTGTTGCCGCTCAATTACGTGCTGGCATGATCAGCCTTAATAGTGCGCAGCAGGACTATACCGCGCCATTTGGAGGTTATAAGCAGTCCGGCAATGGCCGCGAGTGGGGAGAGTTTGGCTTCGATGACTTCCTTGAGATTAAAGGTATCAGCCGCTAGTTTTTAAGATCTAAATATACTGCGCTTTTAATAACAGGCGCTGGTAACAAGTGCCTCTACACGTTGCTAGTGGCACATTCCCAGGCGTGCATCGCATGCTTGCGCGTGACTCCCCATCGATAATCTCCAACATGTCCCTCCGGATCTACCGCCCTGTGGCTTGGAATAAAGAATGCGATAGGATTGCTGGTTATGGCGTTGTGAGTGGCTAGGGTGGATTTGCGTCGACCCACAGCTTTAGCAATGGCAATGTGATCAGTCAGTGTGCCAGGGTCTGTTGCCAGCAGGGTGCGCCAGACATTGATATGGGTGGGCAGGGCAAATAAATGTAGGTTTAACGTTTTGTCGATGGGCTTATTGCGGGAAAAAATTGATTCAAAAATCGCTATGGGTTCAGGCTCTGTACGCAGTAGTTTCGCTTCCGGCAAGAGTCGTTGTAGATTACTGACAAAGGCTATTAGTGGCAGTCCGTTACTGAACGTCACCTGGCAAATTCCCCTGGGCGTCTGCGCTACAAACATCTCGCCAAAGGGGCTGTCGTGAACACTGTATTGAATGGTCAAATCGTAGCCGGGGCCACTTTTATAAAAGCTCGGCAGCCATCCCTCTATCTGAACTCTATGGCCGAAGGTGGTCACGCCACCAATCAAACCAGATTGACTTTTAACTTCCGGAAGCGGTTTAGCCGCCGCAAGTAACTTTTGAGCGCGCGGATGAGTAATAGTCTGTAGATAGGTCTTGGGTGAAATCTGACACCAGCGCGTGAATAGGCGCTTAATGTCAAAGACGCTAGTGTCTAGATGCTCGGCAACCTCATCTAGGGTTGGCTGCTGCTCGGGTTGGGTCGCAATAAATTTAATTGCGTCAGCGATGCGTTGGTAGTCAGGGCTAGTCATTTATGGAGTGTAGACTAGCCAAGCCTGGCTGCCAGAAAATTTACTATTTATTCGCCGATAGGGTGTAGAGCAGGCCGCCAAGCGCAATCATGGCAACGCCAATCCCGCCTTCGATGGGTCTTGAAATAAGCACATAGGCCAGTGTCCAGACTGTTACGCTGAGATAGATGATCGGTGCAAAAGGATAGCTGAAGGTCTTATAGGCCCCCTTAATATTGAGTTTTTTCCAGCGCATCACAAACACCCCAAGCACAGCAAATAGGGTGTTGACGCCAAGTACAAAACTGGAGAAAACCAGCACCGATTCAAAGGTCGCACTGAGAATAAAGATCACTGCTAGCATGCCCTGGAACACAATGGCAGTCATAGGCACGCCATGGCTGTTGCAGCGTGAGAGCCTTGAAAATAGAGTAAAGTCTTCGCCTATCACCTGCAGTACTCTTGGGCCTGCCATGGTCATAGCGCTGACGGTAGAGATTAGTAGTAGTGCTAAAACAAGGCCCATGGCTTTTCCCGCAGTCTCGCCTAGAGCATGGTCAGCAACGATTACGCCCACCTCCAGTTTGCCCTCTAAAATAGCTATGGGTGCTGCGCTCAAAAAGGTAAAGTTTAATAGCAGATAGAGCATCATTACCAAACTGGTGCCGACAAATAATACGACGGGCAGATTGCGCTGAGGGTTGTCCAGCTCGCTGGTCAGGTAAGTGGCAGCGTTCCAGCCGGTGTAGGCGTAATTGACATAGATCAGTGCTACGGCAAAGGCGCCGCTAAATAACAGTGTGCTGTCGCCGGTCTGTGGAGCGAAGCTTATTGCCGACTGAGGAGCATCGCCCCAGATAAAAATCGTCGCGCAGAACAAGAGAATTAACAGAACTTTGAGGGCGGTAAACAGTTGTTGCACAGCACTGCTGGTTTGTCGCGAGCGACAGTGAAGTAGGGTTAAAAGAACTACCAGAGAGACAGCCGACCAGCGTGGCGAGATAGCGGGGAACACCGCAGATAAATAGGCGCCAAAAGTCATGGCCGCCAGTGCCACCGGCGCAGCAAAGCCCACAGTGGCCGACACCCAGCCTGAGATGAATCCAGCGGCTGGGTGATAGAGTCGCGAGAGAAAATTATATTCCCCACCTGAGCGCGGTAGGTTAGCCCCTAGCTCAGCATAGGTAAGAGCGCCACAGAGGGCGGTTAAGCCGCCGATAAGCCAGAGCATCATCAACACAAAAAACGATTGGATACCCAGCAGCTGAAAGCCGAGGCTGGTGAATACGCCAGTGCCAATCATATTGGCAACCACCACCGAGATACCTGTGGTTCTAGAGAATGTATTCATGGTTATGGATTTACCAAGCTAATAATAGGTTGTTTTTTTGATCACTCTACAGCAGCTCTGCGCCTATCGCATTAAATACTCTTAGGTCACAAAAATGACACAGAGGATAATAGGTAGTACCTTACACTCCAACCAATTGAAGCTTTTAAAAAAATAACAAAAAAAATAAAAAAGAGAGTCTCAAAATGGAAAAGAGTCTGCGTATTGCGGCGGCATTTATTGGCATCAGCATGCTGATTGGCGCTATTGGATTTATGTTTTCACCAGAAGCAATGGAGGCCCAGTTCTCTGTGGTTGCCAGTCGTGTTGATGGCATGGGAACCCTGCGCGGCGATCTTGGAGGCTTTTTCCTCGCCCTGTCTATTTTCACACTCTATGGTTCGCGCCCCGGTAAAAGCGCTTGGCTGGCTGTGCCTGTCGTGTTTTTACTCGCGGTGCTATTAGGTCGCACGGTGCATATCTTGATTGACGGCCTTTCGCAGCCAGCGATTCGCTCAACCTTGATAGAAATCGTTGCTATTGTCTTGCTCGAAGCGGCCCGGCGTAAACTTGGTACTAGTAACGAGGAGAATTAATCATGGCTATGCATAAACTACTGCTCTCAACAATGCTTTTCTCTGCTGCTAGTCTGTCTTTTTCAGAAGATGGGAGCGCAACTGAAACAGTAACTCAGGTATATTTTGGTGACACCCATTTACATACCTCTTATTCTTTCGATGCCTTTCTCAATAATAACCATAGTGCCGATCCGGACACGGCCTATCGCTGGGCCAAGGGTCAGCCGGTTATTCATCCGTATAATCGTGCGCGTGTGCAGATTCAAACCCCTTTAGACTTTCTTGTGGTGAGTGACCATGCGGAAATGCTCGGTGTGATGAAAGCGGTGCGTAATGATAGTGATCTATTTGGTGAGCTGGGTTTGTGGGATAGCTTCAAGCGTTGGTACGCCATGCGTCAGATGAATGATGCTATTGACACTGATACTGGATTGGCATTTTTTGGGCGTTTCTTGCCCGTTTCTGCGCAGGGGGAGGGCCATGTTGATCCGGTGGCGGACCCTAGCAACAATATTAGTGATGTAGCCATCTTTGGTGATACTACCGAGGTGAGCTCAGCTGCATGGAATGATATTGTGGACTCTGCTGATCGGCACAATGATCCTGGCACCTTTACCAGTCTGGTTGGCTGGGAGTGGAGTTCAATTCCCACTGGCGCTAATTTACACCGTATTGTTATCAGTCCAGACGGCGCCGATAAGAGCAGTCAATATCTGCCTTTTGGTTCTGATCAAAGTCAGTACCCAGAAGATTTGTGGCAGTGGTTGGGCGATACCCAAGAGCGCACTGGGGCGAGGTTTTTAGCGATCCCCCACAATTCGAATATTTCTAAAGGCTATATGTTCGATACCACCACATTGCGAGGCGAAGAGATCACCGCGGACTATGCCACTCGCCGTATGGCCTGGGAGCCAGTTGCCGAAATTACCCAGATCAAAGGCGATAGTGAAACCCTCAGCGAGCTCTCACCTAATGATGAGTTTGCCGACTTCGAAACCTATGAGCACTACATTCAGAACGGCGCCGTAGACTATGTCGCTACGGCCGCGGACTATATTCGTCCGGCACTTAAAAGAGGGCTTTCGATCGAGCAGAAGGTTGGCGTCAACCCCTACAAGTTTGGCCTGATAGGTTCGACCGATTCGCACTCCGGTCTGTCTTCCTCCGAGGAAAATAATTTCTGGGGCAAAATGGCCACAGATTCGACGCCAGAAACCAAATCTCGTGCTGGCGCAGATCCAGATGCTCGGGATGGTTGGAATATGTCCGCCTCTGGCGTAGCCGCTGTCTGGGCTGTCGAAAATACTCGGGAAGCTATCTATGCTGCGTTTAAGCGCAAAGAAGTGTATGCCACCAGTGGGCCGCGTATGCGCGTGCAGCTTTTTGCCGGCTGGGACTTTCCCGCTGGCGCTGCAGAAGCCGATGATTTCGCCGCCATTGGCTACAGCCATGGTGTGCCTATGGGCAGCGACCTAGCTGCCACAGATGGGGCTGATCAAGCGCCAAGTTTTTTACTGCGGGCTGTAAAAGATCCATTGGAAGCCAACCTAGATCGCGCTCAAATTGTTAAGGGATGGGTTGATGCCAGCGGCGTCGAGCATGAGCAAATCTATAATGTCGCCTGGTCTGGTGAGCGTGAGTTGGATGCAGATGGGCGTTTACCGTCAGTGGGCAATACGGTTGATCTGGAATTGGTACGCTACAGCAATAGCATTGGTCAGGCAGAGTTTGCCGTGCACTGGACGGATCCCGATTTTAACCCTCAGCACTCGGCATTTTATTATGCCCGTGTATTGCAGATTCCAACGCCGCGCAATGCGCTGTTTGATGCTCATGCCCTAGGGATCGATGAGCCACCTAAAGGACCAAAAACCATTCAAGAGCGTGCCTATACTTCGCCGATTTGGTACCAGCCTTAATTGGACTGGTGCTTTCGGAGTTTTAACTTACACTTACGCTTTAGTTAAACGGTTTCAGCTACGATGGCGCAATCGCGGAGGTCTTCAGCGTTTGCGCCGTATTGCTTAAGTGTCGTTCAACTCATTGTCTCTCAGAGGTTTAATAACAGCCCCCTATGCGCAGCTTATTTAAAGAACCGTTGTTTCAATTTTTGTTTATTGCGCTTTTGCTGCTGCTAGGAGAGCGGTTAATCAATGCCGATGACTACGCCTATGACCAATACCATATAGAAGTCGACGACGCAGTATTGCTGCAATTTATGCAGCTGCGAGCAAAAACCTTTAAGCCCGAAGAGGCTCGGCAGGCCCTTGAGGCACTGAGCGCTGAAGATCGACAGCGTCTAGTGGATGACTATGCTCGGGAAGAGGCGCTGTTTCGTGATGCAATTGAACTCAATCTCGATAAAAACGACCAGATTATTCGCCGTCGCCTAATCCAAAAGATGGATTATCTGGCTCAGGGCTTTTACGACGAAGCTGAAGCCATAACCGAGGATGATCTGCGGGACTATTACACCGAGCGTCGGGAAGAGTACAAAAAGCCGGCTTCGGCTACCTTTACCCACGTATTTGTCTCCAGTGAGCGCCATGGTGCTGATCAGGCTCAAGCCATTGCCACTGAATTGCAACAGGCGCTTAATGCCGAGGCCGTGCCCTTTGAGAATGCTCCCCGTTACGGTGAGCGCTTTCTTTATAACCGCAACTACGTCAATCGTGATGATGACGAGATTGGCAGCCACTTTGGTGATCAATTTGAGCGGCAATTGTTTTCTTTCGACATCAGCGAGCAGTGGCAGGGGCCAGTGCAATCGACTTATGGTTGGCATCTAGTGCTGTTAGTAAAAAACACTCCAGCTTATATTCCGCCCCTTGAAGAAATTGCCGCCAATGTGTTTGCCGATGCGCAGCGCCAGCAGCAACGGCAGGTGAAGCGTCAGGCCATCGATAAGTTAATGGCTAAGTATCGGATAAGCGATCGGAGCAGCCAGTAATGCTGGCAAGCATGATGCGAAGGTGGCTGTTATTACTCTCGGTAGGCCTATTACTCCTGAGTGTCACCATCGGGGCTGATGAAGCGCGTCCAGTCTATGTTGAAGTCACTCAGATGAGTGACTCTGAGTATTTGCTCAAATGGAAGATTCCGCCCGTTATGTCTCAGGGTCAGGAGCCTGCTATCGAATTGCGGCAGAGCAATTGTCGCATCAATAAAGGTGCGGTTGCTGGCAAGCCCGCCGGCTTGGTGGGGCGCAAGCTCTATCGCTGCGACAGCAATACCCAGGCTGACTATCAGATTGAATTGATTTATCCCAATAGCAATCCTGCGCTGACTTCATTAATTGTTTTTAAGCCTTTGTCTGGTGACCCGGTTCAGGTTTTTTCCGGCCCCGAGGAGACGCTGGTGACTCTGTCTCTGGTGACGTCTCCTGCCGCAGTCGCCAAGCAATACACAGTGGCGGGTATAGAGCATATTTTGATCGGCACTGATCATCTCCTATTTGTGCTCTGCCTAATGATGATTGCTGGGAGTTTTAAGCGTTTGGTGCTGACGGTGACCGGATTTACTGTGGCTCATTCAATCACCCTAAGCCTCGCAACCTTGGATATTTTTCGTCTGCCGACGGAGTTGGTTGAACTGCTAATTGCACTGAGTATTTTGCTTCTGGCCGCAGAGATTGTGAAGCATCGCGCTGGGGGTGCTAAAGACAGTTTTACCTGGCGGTACCCGGTGAGCGTCTCGGCGGTATTTGGTTTGCTACATGGGTTTGGTTTTGCAGTGGTGCTGCAAGAGCTGGGTCTGCCGTCGGCGATGAAGGTTCAGGCGCTGCTGTTCTTTAATATTGGTGTCGAGCTGGGGCAGCTGGCCTTTATTGTGATGGTGTCAATTGTTGTGCTGATTGTCAGGCACTGGATGGTTACCCAGGCCCGTCATCAGGATCGACTGGCGCAGTGGGTGGTATACAGTATTGGAGTATGCAGCGCCTACTGGTTATTTGAACGCAGTGCGCTGCTCTTTATGTGACTTTTTATGTAGCGATTTCAAAAGCCTTACCTGACCCAAGCTTGGCTTATTTTACTTTGCCAAGATTCTTGGAGATAACCTTGAGAGTGGGCTTAAACAGCTTGGGTGTACAGGCCACAATATGTCCGGTCTCCAAAAACTTCTCGTCACCCTGAAAATCACTCACCATACCGCCAGCTTCGCGAACTAAAAGTGCACCAGCCGCTATATCCCAAGGTTTGAGATACATTTCCCAGTAGGCGTCCATACGACCAGCGGCAACATAGGCCAAATCCAGTGCTGCTGCACCCATACGGCGAATGCCGGAGGAGTTGTTGGCAAACTCGTGCATCGCCTTCAGATAACCCTCCATATGATCGAAAGAGGGTGAGCTGAAAGGAATCCCTGTGGCGTAGAGCGCACCCACTTCACTGGCGCGACCTGAGACGCGAATGCGGCGGCCATTGAGTTTGGCGCCATCACCGCGGCTAGCAGTAAATTCTTCGTGTTTAAAAGGTTCGACGATCACCGCGTGTTCAAGCTTGCCTTTGATACGGCAGGCGATTGAGATTGCGACGTGGGGTATGCCGCGAATAAAGTTAGTGGTGCCGTCTAATGGATCGATAATCCATTCCACATCACTGTCTTGATTGCCGCTGACACCGCTCTCTTCACAGATAAAGCGATGGTCTGGGTAAGCTTTTGAGATGTGGTAAATAATCGTCTCTTCGGAGCGTCTATCAACTTCCGTTACAAAGTCATGGCGACCTTTCTCATCGACCTTCACTAGATCGAGATTGTCGGCCGATTTCACAATCATTTCGCCAGCACTGCGCGCAGCACGCAGGGCAATATTAACCATAGGTTGCATGTTAGATTTTCCAAGTGACTTAAAGAGCGCGAGCATTGTAACAGAACTAATGTGCCAGAGAAGACTGATTCTGCTACACTCGCCGCCGTTTTTTGATGCCCCAATGCTGGGCGTCATCGAAGGCCACAACATGGCCACTTGAGAGTTATATGAGGTGAGTAGTGTCTATATCTGAGCGTCAGGCAAATATTCGTATTGTGTTAGTCAATACGACCCATCCCGGTAATATTGGCGGCGCAGCGCGAGCCATGAAAAACATGGGCCTGGCGGAGCTCTATCTGGTTCAGCCGCGGGAATATCCGGCTCCGCGAGCTGTGTGGCGGGCCGCTGGAGCACGAGATGTTCTGGCTGGCGCGACCATTGTCGAGTCTGTGGATGAAGCTATAGCCGACTGCGCTCTCGTGGTAGGGACCAGTGCTCGAGAACGACGTATTCCCTGGCCATTGCTAAATCCTCGAGAGTGCGGCGAGAAAATCTACAGTGAGGCCGCTGAGCATAAAACCGCATTATTATTTGGCCGCGAAGACCGCGGTCTGACCAATGATGAACTGCAAAAGTGCCACTATCATGTGCATATTCCATCCAATCCCGACTACAGCTCGCTGAATTTGGCGACTGCTGTGCAGGTGTTGGCCTATGAAGTTCGCATGGCTAGCCTAGCCGACGATCAGGGTAATTTACCCTCACTCAGTGAGTGGGATCAGCCGCCAGTGACCGCCGGTGATCTGGAGTTCTTCCACGAACACCTAGCCACCACTATGGCCGAACTGCAGTTCTATGATCCGGAAAATCCCAAGCAGCTTTTAACCCGCATGCGTAGATTATTTAATCGCGTGCGCATGGATCAAATGGAAGTTTCCATACTTCGTGGTCTGTTGTCTGCGGTGCAGCGTAAGATCAACAAATGAAGGGCTATTGAAGCAGCGTAGCGTCATTTTAAGAGGCCGATTTCGGTGTTAGAAACTCTGCCTCAGGCGTCGGTTTTGGCTCATTCAATTACTTGACTAAATTGGTCGGGTATTGGATAATTCGGGACTGTCTGGCTTAGGTAGTAACGATGAAACTGACAACCAAGGGGCGATATGCGGTAACCGCAATGCTGGATCTTACCATCCACTGCGATGACAAGCCCGTGTCACTGTCGGAAATATCCCAGCGCCAATCCATTTCACTCTCGTATCTTGAGCAACTTTTTTCAAAGCTGCGGCAGGCTGAACTGGTTATTAGTGTGCGCGGTCCCGGTGGTGGATACCGTTTAGGCCGGTCGAGTGAGACTATTTTTATCGCGGAAATCATCGATGCGGTCAATGAGTCCGTTGATACCACTAACTGTCAGGGCAAGGGTGACTGTCAGGGCGGCGAGATTTGTTTGACCCATTCGCTTTGGGATCAGCTGAGCCACGAGATACACAATTTTTTAAATGCGATTTCTCTGGACGATCTAGTTGCCCGTCGCGACGTGAAAAGTATTGCTCAGCGCCAGGTTGAGCAGTTATTAATTTTAAATGAAAGTCCGCAGGCTAGTGCCTGCTGAAACTGGAGTATTAAATGAGTCTTCCAATTTATCTCGACTATGCGGCAACCACACCGGTTGATCCTGCAGTTGCAGACAAAATGATGCAATACCTGACGCCATCAGGCCACTTCGGCAATCCCGCGTCTCGCTCTCATACCTTTGGTTGGGAAGCTGAGGCTGCAGTAGAGGACGCCCGTGAAGAAGTTGCCAAAATGATTGGTGCAGATCCCCGCGAGATCGTCTGGACCTCTGGTGCCACAGAAGCCAACAACCTTGGTATTAAAGGCTGCGCACATTTTAACCAGCGCAAAGGCAAGCACGTTATTACCTCGCGTATCGAACACAAAGCGGTACTGGATACCTGTCGCCAACTTGAGCGGGAGGGCTTCGAGGTCACTTACCTGGATCCAGATTCCAGCGGTTTAATTCAGCCGCAGATGGTTGCCGACGCAATTCGCGAAGACACCACGGTGGTTTCGATCATGCACGTGAACAACGAGATCGGTACGCTTAATGATATCGCCGCGATCGGTGCAATCTGTCGCGAGAGAAAAATCTTCTTCCATGTGGATTCAGCGCAGAGCGCCGGTAAAACGCCGATCGATGTCGAGGCCATGAAAGTCGATATGATGTCTTTCTCAGCGCACAAAATCTACGGCCCCAAAGGCATTGGGGCACTCTATGTTCGCCGTAAGCCGCGCGTTCGTATTGAAGCTCAGATGCACGGTGGCGGCCATGAGCGCGGTATGCGTTCGGGCACGTTGGCTACGCATCAAATTGCTGCCATGGGTGAGGCCTTCCGTCTTGCCGGTGAAGTGCTGGCCGAAGAGTCGGCTCGTATCACTGTACTGCGTAAGCGTCTCTGGGACGGCGTCTCCGATATGGAAGAGGTTTACCTCAACGGCTCTGCCACTCAGCACGTGCCAGGCATTGTGAATATCAGTTTTGCCTTTGTAGAGGGCGAGTCGCTGATTATGGCGCTGCGGGATCTCGCGGTGTCTTCCGGTTCGGCCTGTACCTCCGCCAGCCTTGAGCCTTCCTATGTGCTGCGTGCTCTGGGTCTCAATGATGAGATGGCTCACAGCTCAATCCGCTTTAGCATCGGTCGCTACACCACCGAGCAGGATGTAGATTCAGCGATTGAAAAAGTCCGTCATGCAGTAACCAAATTACGCGAGCTCTCGCCGCTTTGGGATATGTTCAAAGACGGTGTTGATTTAAGCAAAGTAGAGTGGGCTGCCCACTAAACTGTTTTTTTACAAATTTGAAACACTAAACAAGGAGTCATCAAAATGGCTTACAGCGAAAAAGTAATAGATCACTACGAAAACCCACGCAATGTCGGCAAGCTTGACGACAGTTCAAAAAATGTCGGTACTGGCATGGTCGGTGCACCTGCCTGTGGCGATGTAATGCGTCTGCAAATTCAGGTTAGCAGCGATGGCATTATTGAAGACGCCAAGTTCAAAACCTATGGTTGTGGTTCTGCGATTGCCTCAAGTTCACTGCTTACCGAGTGGGTTAAAGGTAAGCATATAGATGATGCCGCTGAGATTAAAAACACTGAAATAGCTGAAGAGTTGGCGCTGCCACCGGTGAAGATTCACTGCTCAGTTTTAGCCGAAGATGCTATCAAAGCAGCGGTTCGCGATATTCGAGAAAAGCAGGGGAGCTGATTAGCAGCCATGGCTATTACAATGACCGCAGCTGCTGAGCAGCATGTAATCAAGCATCTTGCACATCGCTCAAAAGGTGTTGGTGTCCGCTTGGGCGTCCGCACCACTGGCTGTTCGGGTCTTTCCTATGTGCTCGAATTCGTCGATAGCACTGAAGCCGAAGACGCTATTTTTACCTGTGGCGACGTGAAACTGGTGATTGATCCCAAAAGTCTGCTCTACCTCGATGGCACCGAATTGGATTATGTCAAAGAGGGTCTCAATGAAGGCTTTGAGTTTAAGAATCCGAACGTCAAAGACGAATGTGGTTGTGGCGAGAGCTTTCACATCTAAAGAGCTGTCATATTTAACGCCTTTGCAGAGCAGTAATAATTACCTTTGGATTTAATACCGTGGTCTTATCGGCAACGCTTTTCGAATCGAGCAATTTCTTTGAGTTATTTTCTCTGCCCTCGGGTTGGCAAATTGACCGCGGGCTGCTCGATGCTCGCTACCGTAAACTGCAGCAGGAGTTTCATCCCGATCGTTTCGCCAGTAAAGGCGATGTGGACAAACGACTGGCGCTGCAGACGACCTCTTTAATAAATCAAGCCTACGACACTCTTAAATCCCCCCTTAAGCGCGCCCAGTATCTTTTGCAGCTAGAAGATCTCGACGCCGCTCAGGAAACGCACATCACCAGTGATGCACAGTTTCTGATGCAGCAGATCGAATTTCGCGAAGCCCTTGGTGATCTCAATGAAAGTGCTGACCCCATGACCGCAGTGGATGGTATGCGCACTGATGTGCAGAATCAGTATCTGCAGTTACAGAACGACTTTGAGGCGCAATACATAGCCGCCAATTATAATGACGCCCTGGATACAGTGGCGAAAATGCAATTCTTCTCCAAGCTACTGGTCGAAATTGATCAGCGAGAAGAAGAGTTAGAGGACTTTTAAACCGTGGCTTTACTGCAAATTTCAGAACCGGGTCAATCTCCGCAGCCCCACCAGCGCAAGCATGCTGTGGGCATTGATTTGGGTACCACCAATTCATTGGTTGCGGCCGTGCGCAGTGGTTCTCCAGAAACACTGGCCGACGAACAGGGTCGGCACTTACTGCCCTCAGTGGTGCACTACTACAAAGACGGCGTTAGCTGTATTGGTTATGAAGCTGCTGAGCACAATGTTAGTGATCCGCTAAATACTTTGACCTCTGTAAAACGGCTTATGGGCCGCGGCCTTGAAGATGTAAAAACCTTTGGCGGTCAACTGCCCTACGAATTCGCCTCCGTCGACGGTGGTATGCCCAAAATTGTTACCGCCGCTGGCTTAGTCAGTCCCATCCAAGTTTCCGCGGAAATACTGCGCAAACTGGCAGGGCGCGCTGAAATCGCTCTCGACGGCATGTTAGACGGCGCTGTAATTACCGTGCCAGCCTATTTTGACGATGCTCAGCGACAGGCGACCAAAGACGCTGCAACACTAGCGGGTATCAAAGTCCTGCGTCTGCTCAACGAACCCACTGCGGCGGCCATTGCCTACGGCCTCGATCAGCGTGAAGACAGCACCATTGTAGTTTATGATCTGGGCGGCGGTACCTTTGATATTTCCATTCTGCGGCTCTCCCGAGGTGTCTTTGAAGTGCTGGCAACCGGCGGCGACTCGGCGCTGGGCGGTGACGATTTCGATCGCGCAATTGCTGAATGGATCCGTCAACAGGTGGGCATGGATGAATCCTTGGATCCCACCGAACAGCGGATTCTCATGGAAACGGCTAAATCAGCCAAAGAAGAGCTTACAGATCAGGACACCGTCGAAATTGAAGTGCTGGATTGGCAGGGCGTGCTGACTCGTGATCAGCTCAATACATTGATTGACCCTCTGATTGATAAAACGCTCCGTGCGGCGAAGAAATCACTGCGCGATGCAGGTGCCAGCAGCGACCAGATCAATGAAGTGATTCTGGTGGGCGGCTCGACACGGACTCCAAGAGTTCACGAAAAAGTTGAGCAGCTTTTTAACCGTCAGCCTCATTCTAATCTCGATCCCGACCGCGTTGTCGCTATGGGTGCTGCGTTGCAGGCCGAAGTGTTGGTAGGCAACAAGTCTGGCGACGATATGTTGCTATTGGATGTGATTCCCCTGTCTCTGGGCATTGAGACTATGGGTGGCTTGATTGAGAAGATCATTCATCGCAATACCACTATCCCGGTCTCCAAGGCCCAAGAATTTACCACCTTTAAAGACGGTCAAACTGCCATGGCAATCCATGTGTTGCAGGGCGAGCGAGAGCTCGCGTCAGACAGTCGCTCTCTGGCACGCTTTGAATTGCGTGATATACCGCCGATGGTGGCAGGCGGGGCAACGATTCGCGTCTCCTACCAGGTGGATGCTGATGGTTTGCTGAGCGTTAACGCTCGCGAAATGATCAGCGGTGTAGAGTCCCATATTGAGGTTAAACCCTCCTACGGTCTTAGCGAAAATGACATCACCAGTATGTTGCAGGATTCATTTAGTTACGCCAAAGACGATATGAAAGCGCGGGCCTTGCGTGAGCAACAGGTCGAGGCAGATCGGATGATCGAAGATCTCGGTGCGGCGCTGGCAAAAGATGGCCTTGCGCTGCTTGATGAAGCGGAATATAACTGCCTTGAAGTGGCGGTTAAAGAATTGCAGTTAGTGCGCGACAGTAGCACTGAGCACCGTGTGTTAATGCGACAAATTGAATCGGTAGGCAAGGTGAGTGAAGAGTTCGCTGCGCGCCGAATGGATGCCAGTATTAAAAATGCACTGGCCGGACAAAGTCTTGATGATGTGGAGAACACCCTCTAATGGCACGTATAGTATTTTTACCTCACGAAGACCTGTGCCCCGAAGGTGCGGTAGTGGAATCCAATCCGGGCGAAAGCGTTTGCCAGGCGGCACTGCGCAGCGGCATCGACATAGAGCACGCCTGCGAGATGTCCTGCGCTTGTACCACCTGCCATGTGCACATTCGCGAAGGCTTTATGGCGCTGCCCGAGGCCGATGAGCTGGAAGAAGATTTTCTCGATATGGCCTGGGGTGTGGATCCTGACTCCCGACTTAGCTGCCAGCTGGTTGCCGATGACGTCGACCTGGTTGTCGAAATCCCTAAATACACTATTAATATGGTTTCAGAGAAACACTGAGCCAGCTGTTTCATGCTGCCTGCTCTCTACTGGGGCACGGGCAGATTAAGAACGGCAGAAAATGGAGTAATAGACTATGCTGAAGTGGACAGATATACACGACATCGCCATTGAGCTAACGGACACGCATCCGGACGTAGATCCACAGTATGTAAACTTTGTTGATCTGCGCAAATGGGTTTTGGCTCTGGAAGATTTTTCCGATGACCCAGATCGTTGCGGAGAGAAAATTCTCGAAGCAATTCAAATGGCCTGGCTGGAAGAGCAAGATTAACGCCGCGTTAAGATGCTAAAAATCTAAGGCGCGCAGGAAGCGAGACTCAGGCAAAGGATGGCAGATAGACATAAGCTGTATAAAAAATTCTTGGACAGAGCTCCATTCGGCACACTGTTATTTGCTTATGGCGTGTGTATCGACGCCAACGGCAGGGCGCAGCAGATTCTTAAATGTCAGCGCTCCGACCTCATCGGAGTAGCACTCAGCGAAGACCAAACTCAGCAGCCAGCCTCGGTCGAGCAGCTCAAGCACGTTATCGAAAAACTTCAGCAGGACCAACTCTCTGGCATTCTCTGGCGCTCGCAAAATATTCTCGAAGAAGATGAAATTGTTGTTTCCCAAGGTCCTGCTGAGCATGGAGACGCTGGTGGAGCCGGCAGCGATGATATTATCAGTATTACGCTCTATCCTTTGCCTGCACTGGCCCAGATGGTGGTCAAAGAATTTTCTACCATTGCCACGGTGGCTGATGGCGAGTCTATTTCAGACGCCCCTGATACCACGGTGATTGAAACTAAAGTGGCGCCTGAACCCATAGCAGACGTTGTGGCAGCTTCTATTTCAGTTCCCGTAAAAACGCCCGCGCAACAGACCGATCAAGATCGCTATGAAACCCTCTCCGGTTTGCCCGTTAGTCTTCGGCTGATCGACAGTATCGCCGAGTATTTGGATCAGCCTCAGAGTGACACCGCCTGTGGTGCGCTGCTATTGATCGATCTCGATCATTTTAACTCAATCAATGAATCTCTAGGTAAAGCCGTGGGTAACCAAATTCTTGAGCGCGCTGCCGAAACGATCAAGGGTCTCTGTACCGAGCATATGGAGATGGATCAGGTAGCCGGTGACTCATTTTTGGTGCTGATTAAAAATATCGCCGACAGTGCCGAGCAGGCTCGAGAAGCCAGTTTGGCTATAGCGAATGAAATCCGCTGTATTTTAACGCGACCCTTTTTCACCGAGAGTGGCGAAGTGAGTGTGACATCCAGTGTCGGTATCAGTGTGCTCTATGCCGGTCTTTACTATGCTTCGCCAGAGGTAATAATCAGCGCTGAGCAAGCGGTGCAACAGGCCGAAAGTGCCATGTTCGAAGCCAAGCGCCGCGGCCGCGACAATGTAGTCCTATTCGATTCTCAAATAACGCGTCAGGCGCGTCAGCGCATCAATATGCAATCCAGTCTGCGCAAAGCGGTTGCCAATCAAGAGTTCGATCTGCATGTGCAGGCCCAGCGTTCCCTGGCGGACTTTATTCCAGTGCTTGAATCCTCGGGCAAGATTGTCGATGTGGGGCTCTGGGTGATCCGTACCTCCTGTGAATATCTGCGCAATATGCTCGATCAGGGTCTCTGGACCCCAGATATGCAGATGGCAGTGAATATCAGCCCAAAACAGTTCCATGATCCCCAGTTGATCAAGTCCCTTGAGTACAGCCTAAAAAGCTATGATATTCGCCCAGATATGCTCACGTTGGAAGTGACTGAAACCTTGCTGATTGACGATTTTGAATCTGTGGTCGACAAGATGAAAAAGATTCGCAATATGGGTACCCGTTTCGCCATTGATGACTTTGGCAGCGGATATTCGTCAATGATCTATCTCAAGCGCCTGCCTCTGGATATTTTAAAAATTGACCGTGAATTTATCACTCACCTTAACTCCGACAAGGAAACGCTCGGTCTGGTTGAAGCAATCATGATGGTGGCTCACCACTATGGCTTAGATGTAGTGGCTGAAGGGGTTGAAAAACGTGAGGTTTTGGATATTTTGCGCAGCCTAGGTTGTGAAAAATATCAGGGCGCTCACTTTAGTATGCCCGTCTCTCTGGATAAATTTCAGCGCCTGCTAGTCGCTTAGAAGCCTGCCGGATAAGCTCCTGTGGAGAAACCTATTGTGACCTCCGTCGCAGGCAGGTAGAATCCGCGCTTTCCGCCCAATAGGGCAATTTTTTAAAGCATTACTCAAATTTTTGGAGAAATCTTCATGGCGTCAGAACGCACTCTATCTATCATCAAGCCCGATGCAGTAGCAAAAAATGTTGTTGGCCAAATCCTCAGCCGTTTTGAAACTGCTGGCCTGCAAATTATTGCCTGCAAAATGCAGCAGCTGACTCAGGAACAAGCCGAAGGTTTTTACGCTGAACACAGCGAACGTCCGTTCTTTAAAGACTTAGTTGCCTTTATGACTTCTGGCCCTGTTTCTGTCCAGGTTCTGGAAGGCGAAAATGCGGTTATGACTAACCGTGATCTGATGGGCGCAACTAACCCTAAAGAAGCAGAAGCTGGCACTATCCGCGCTGACTTTGCTGAATCAATCGACGCCAACGCAGTACACGGTTCCGACGCTGCAGCATCAGCTGCTCGTGAAATCGCCTACTTCTTTGCCGACAATGAGCTTTGCTCTCGTTAATTTTCTTGGCTCTCTAACAGTACCATGTAGAGAGCAATAGAAAATCGAGAGAAACTGAGAGACCAGGACATCTATGTCCCAGGAACCAATAGCAACAACAGTCCACGACGAACAGCCCCGAAAGGTTAAAACTAACCTCTTGGGGCTTTCTGCTTCCCGAATTGGCGACTTTTTAGAGTCGCTGGGAGAGAAACGTTTCCGTGGCACCCAGATTCTCAAGTGGATTCATCAGTACGGAATTGATGATCTCAATGAGATGACTAATATCTCCAAAAGTCTGCGCGAAAGTCTGGCCGACGTGGCCGAAGTCGTTATGCCAGAGGTTGTCAGCTGTCAGGACTCTGTCGATGGAACACGCAAATGGTTGATCAAAGTCGATGGCGGTAGCTGCATTGAGATGGTCTATATCCCTGAGCGCGACCGCGGCACACTCTGCGTTTCTTCACAGATTGGCTGTGCCCTTGACTGCAGTTTCTGCGCCACGGGAAAGCAGGGCTTTGCCCGAGACTTAACCACTGCCGAAATTATTGGTCAGCTGTGGATTGCAGCAAAATCCTTCGATCAATTCGATACTAAAAATCCCCGCCGCGTCACCAATGTGGTGATGATGGGCATGGGCGAACCGCTGATGAACTTCAACAATGTGGTTGACGCCATGAGTTTGATGATGGACGACAACGCCTACGGTCTGTCCAAGCGTCGCGTGACCCTGAGCACGGCAGGTGTGGTACCAGAATTGGATAAGCTGGGTGATGTCAGTGATGTGTCTCTGGCTATATCTCTGCATGCACCGAATGATGAATTGCGCAACCAACTGGTGCCGATTAATCGCAAGTATCCGCTGGTCGACTTTATTGGTAGCGCCAAACGTTACCTGGATAAAATGCCTGACAATCGGCGCAAGGTCACGGTTGAATATACGCTGATGGATCGCGTTAATGATCGCGATGAACACGCCAAAGAATTGTCCGTGCTGCTGCGCGATCTACCCTGCAAGATAAACCTTATTCCGTTTAATCCATTTCCTGGATCGGAGTACAAGAAAGTGACTAAAGTAGCGCTCAACCGGTTTAGGGACATTCTGCAGAATGACGGGTACACTGTGACTGTTCGCACCACTCGTGGCGATGATATAGCCGCAGCCTGTGGTCAGTTGGCCGGCGAGGTCAATGATCGAACCAAGCGCCAGGAACGCTATAAAAAGCGTTTGCAGGAACAGAGTGAAGAGCAGGTAGTAAAGATTGTTGGCTAGCGACAGGCAAGTAACAAAAGCGTCGCTGGTAGTGAACTGGTAGTGTAAAAGCAGCACAGGAATGCTGTGGTTTTAAATGTACTTTTCCTCAGCGAGTTGTTTTAGGAAAAGTCATGGCAGGGAGAGTAGAGCATGAGAAGCCCGATAAGACATTATTCGAGATTTTTATTATTGCTTGCAGTCATAGCAACCACTGGCTGTGTGACGAGTGGTGTGAATAAAAGTGCGGGGGCAGATCCCGATGCGGCAAACCAGCAGCATATTAGATTGGCGCTCAGCTATATAAGCTCGAACAACCGCGATCTCGCCCGAGTTCATTTAGAGAAAGCCAAAGCATTTAATCCGCGGTCTGTTGAGCTCTATAATGGTTATGCACTGTTATACCAGATGGAACAGGAATTTGAGCTGGCCGAGCGCTACTATCGCAAAGCGCTGGCGGCAGACAGTGATTACACTCTGGCGCATTATAATTATTCCGCGTTTCTGTTTAATCAGGGTCGCATGGCAGAAGCGCTTGAGCAGATGCAATTAGTCACTCAGGATCTTGGCTATGAGCGTCGCCCCCAGGCTTTTTATATACTGGGCCTGAGTCAGAAACGTCTCGGTGATATTGAGGCGGCCGTGGAATCTTTTGAGAAAGCCACGCAGTTGTCGGCAGGGTTTGCACCGCCCTTTATAGAAGCTGCTGAGATTTATTTTCAGCAACAGAATTACCCATTGAGTAAAATGGCGCTGGACCGATTCAGGCAGCTGAGCAAGCCCACGCCAAAGAGTCTGTGGCTGTCGGTGAGAATAGAGCAGCGCTTTGGCAACAGAGACAAGGCTGCCAGTGAGGGACTAAAATTAAAGAACCTGTTTCCCTACTCTAAAGAGAATCTTGAATATCAGGCGTGGTTAAAACAGTAACTAACCAGAGTAATTGATTAAATGTTCAGTGGCACACCCATCGTGCGACGCAAGTCGCGACAGATCATGGTCGGCAACGTTCCCGTCGGCGGTGATGCACCAATCTCTGTTCAGAGTATGACCAATACCAGTACCGCAGATGTCGCGGCTACTGTCGCTCAGATTAACCGTATTCAGGCTGCCGGCGCCGATATAGTGCGGGTCTCTGTGCCCTCTATGGCAGAAGCCGAGGCCTTTGGTGAAATCCGTAGGCTGGTCGATGTACCTCTAGTTGCCGATATTCATTTCGATCACCATATAGCCTTGAGAGTGGCTGACTTAGGTGTCGACTGTCTGCGTATCAATCCCGGTAATATTTCCAAAGAGAGTCGCTTGCGCGAAGTTATTGCCAAAGCACGTGATCTCAATATCCCCATTCGTATCGGTGTTAATGCCGGCTCGCTGGGTAAAGATCTGTTGCGCAAGTACAGTGAGCCCACAGCAGAGGCCATGGTTGAATCTGCCATGCGCAATGTTGACCTGCTCGACAAATACGATTTTCAAGACTTTAAAGTTAGCGTCAAAGCATCGGACATTTTTATGGCCGTTTCGGCTTATCGCGATCTGGCGACCCGTATTGAACAACCGCTGCATTTAGGTATTACCGAAGCGGGCGGACTGCGCTCAGGAACTGTTAAATCCGCTATCGGCTTGGGTGCTCTATTGCTAGACGGTATTGGTGACACTGTGCGAATTTCTCTCGCTGCCGATCCTGCAGAAGAGGCAAAAGTCGCCTGGGATATGCTGCGTAGCCTGCGTCTGCGCAGTAAAGGCATTAACTTTATTGCCTGCCCTAGCTGCTCGAGACAAAATTTTGATGTTATTTCAACGGTTAACGAATTAGAAAATCGTCTTGAAGATATTACTGTGCCAATGGATGTATCGATTATCGGCTGCATAGTCAATGGGCCAGGGGAAGCCAAAGAATCTGACTTTGGTTTAACTGGTGGTACGCCAGCCAATCTGGTGTATCTCGATGGCGTGCCCGAGCACAAAATCGGCAATGAAAATTTGGTCGATGAACTCGAGTCGCAGATTCGCGCTAAGGCTGCGGCCAAAGAAGCACAGTTGGCTCATGAAGCTGAGCAGATAATTGCTAAAGGCTAATTGTTACAAGCTAATTGCTACAGGCTGAGGGCCAACCATTTATGAAACTCCAATCCATTCGCGGAATGAATGACCTACTTCCCGATCAGTCGCCCACCTGGCAATATCTTGAGTCAGTGATTGGCGACGTATTGGCGCGCTACAGCTACAGAGAAATTCGCTTCCCAATTCTTGAGCAGACTGAACTCTTTAAGCGTTCAATCGGTGAAGTGACCGATATAGTCGAAAAAGAAATGTATACCTTCGAAGATCGCAATGGCGACAGCTTGAGCCTGCGCCCCGAGGGTACCGCCAGCTGCGTTCGCGCCTGCAATCAAAACGGCTTGCTGCACAATCAAATACAGAGACTTTGGTATACAGGTCCCATGTTCCGTCACGAGCGTCCTCAGAAAGGCCGTCTGCGTCAGTTCCATCAGGTCGGCGTTGAAGCTTTTGGTTTAAACGGTCCGGATATAGATGCCGAACTGCTGCTGATTACGGCACGTCTTTGGCAAGCCTTAAATATTTATCAGGCAGTTACCCTGCAGATTAATTCTCTTGGAACATCTGCGGATCGTAAAGTCTATCGCGCTGCACTGGTAGATTATCTCAGTGCTCGTCACGACCAGCTGGATGAAGACAGTCAGCGTCGACTGCACTCCAACCCCATGCGAATCCTCGACAGTAAGAATGCTGATACCCAAGCGCTGCTAAATGATGCACCGGTTCTGCAGGACTATATAGACAGTGAATCCAAAGCGCATTTTAACCAGCTGTGCGCCATGCTCGATGCGGCGGATATACGCTATGAGATTAATCCCCGTTTAGTGCGCGGTCTCGATTATTACTCAAAGACGGTTTTCGAATGGGTTACCAGCAGCCTCGGTGCACAGGGAACAGTCTGTGCCGGCGGTCGCTACGATGGTCTAGTCGAACAGCTCGGCGGTAAACCCTGCCCCGGAGTGGGTTTTGCTATGGGCATGGAAAGGCTAGTGCTGCTCCTTGACGAGTTGGGCGTAGTGCCTGATAGTGTCGCCCAAACGGTGGATCTCTATCTGGTTGCTGTGGGTGATGTGGGCCAGCAGGCATTGGTGCTTGGAGAAAATTTGCGCAGTCATTGTCCAACTCAGCGCTTGCAGACCAATTGCGGTGGCGGAAGTTTTAAATCGCAAATGAAAAAAGCCGATAAAAGTGGCGCCTCTATTGCCTTGATACTGGGTGAAGATGAAGCTGCAAACAACAAAGTGGGGGTTAAGTTTTTGCGTCAAGACCGTCCCCAAGAAACGGTTGACCAGGACCAACTGGCCAACCTAATAAATACATTAACGATTGATTGAGGAACACCCGTGGCAGACCATATTACTGAAGAAGAGCAAATCGAAGCACTTAAGCGTTGGTGGGACGAGAATGGCAAACAAGTCGTTCTGGCCATTGTGCTCACTGTTGGCGGTTATTTTGGTTGGCAAGCATGGACCGACCATCTCGATGAGCAAACCGCGGCAGCGTCGCTGGTTTATCAAGAGATGCTGGACAATGTGGGTGATGCCGCGGCTGGCGATGTTCTGGACGCAGACCAGCAAGCTGAGATTAATCAGCTGGCTGAAACACTCAAACAGGAATACAGCAGTACTCAGTACGCCTTTTACGCAGCGCTGGTGAAAGCCAAACTGGCAGTTGAAGGCGCTGATTTAAGCGCTGCCACTGTTGAGCTTGAATGGGCCATGGACAATGCTGAGGAAACGCTCAGTGAAAATATCGCACGGCTGCGTTTGGCGCGAGTTCAAGCCGCAGCCGGCAATCTTGATACAGCTCTTCAGCTAGTGCAGGGTGTCGACGCTGGAGAACTTAAGTCAGCCTTTGACGAAGCCAAAGGTGATTTCTATCAGCAGCAGGGCAACAGCGGTGCAGCTTATTCGGCCTATGAAGCTGCCATGATGGGCATTGATGCCGGCAACAACTCAGCTAGTCAGCTCCTGCAACTTAAAATCAGTCAAGTGAAGCCGGTGATTACCCAAGCCGTTGAAGTCGAAGACTCTGTTGAAGCTGAGGGCTCTTTTGAAGCTGAGGGCTCTGTTGAAGCTGCAGGCTCTGTGGAACAGGACGACGCATCATGAAAAAACTTAATTTATTACTCTGCGCATTGTTGATCTCAGGTTGTAGTTGGTTTGGTGGAGACGATGAAGACGAAATAAAGCCAGCAGAGTTGGTTAAATTTGATCAGCAGGTAAAAGTTAAGAAAAAGTGGTCAACAAAAGTGGGCGGTGGCAACAAAACGTTTTGGATAAGCCTGCGTCCTGCCACTAACGGCGATACAGTATTTGCCGCGGATCACGAAGGCAAAGTTAGCGCCATTGATATAGCCACGGGTAAACGTTCCTGGAGCACCGAGTTAGATGTCTCGATCTCCGGAGGTGTTGGTTATGCCCCTGGTCAGGTGTTGGTTGGCAGCATTGAAGGTGAAGTCTTCGCCTTAAGTGATACCGACGGCTCGGTGATCTGGAAGGCAACTGTTAGTTCAGAAATTTTGGCCAGTCCTCAGGGTAATGGTGAGGTGGTTGCAGTACAGACCATCGATAACAAGCTGTTTGCTCTCGATGCCGAAACTGGCGACGCCCTTTGGCAGCATGAGGATGATGCGCCGCTGCTTACTGTGCGTGGCACCAGCACCGCTTTGGTAAGCGATAGAATGATCTTGGCCGGTTTTGATTCCGGTAAGTTAATCGCGTTTAACCCAGAAAATGGCTCGTTGATTTGGGAGTCTCGTTTGGCGCTGCCAAAGGGTCGTACCGATCTTGAGCGTATGGTCGATGTCGATGGTGCAGCCCTGCTAGTCGACGATGTGATTTATGCAGTGACCTATCAGGGTCGCTTGGGTGCTATTTCTCGTGGCACCGGCAGAAGCCTCTGGTTCCAAGATGGCTCCTCACACAGTTCACCGGCCTACAATAGCGGTCAAGTGTTTGTCAGTGAATCTGATAGTACCGTTCGCGCTTTTAATTCAGGCAGCGGGCAGGTGATTTGGAGCAATGAGCAGTTATTTCTTCGTCGCGTAACGGGCCCAGCCGAGTTTGCTGGTTATATGGCTGTGGCTGATGCCGAAGGTTATCTCCATCTGTTGAATAAAGAAGACGGCAGTTTTGCTGCTCGCGCCAAGGTGGATGGCAGCGGTGTCAGTGCACCTATGTTGTCCGTCGGTGATAGCTTGATTGTGCAGTCCAACAGCGGCTCCCTGAGCGCATTTAAAATTCAGTAGTAGCCCGTCCATTGATAGAAAGTCTCCACTGCGGTAATTCACAGCAGTGGAGGATCTTTTCACGGTCACTTGATCTATAGTCAGCCTGTATTGGCGTCCACAGAGATCAATCTATGATTCAACTTAATCGCAACAAGCTCAAGCAGGCCGAGGCAAACTTTTTGTCCCGCTATCCCGGCGGCTTTGCCGATCCGGAAATGGTCAAGATTGGCAAGCGCCATCCCATGGAGAAAATGACGACCATGGCCCATGATTGTTTTACTGCCAGAGCGCGAAAAAATATCGGGCAGTACGCTGAGGATATGGCCAAGATAGTGGGCCGTTCGTCAATGGTCTCTATGTTTGAGAAACCCAAGTTCCGTGACTTTGTTAATCGCTTGGCCCCCGGGGAACAGTCTTTTATGGTTCAGGCCATGCATGATCTGCTGCATACAGATAATCAGCAAGGTGGTTTCGAAGCCCTTGTAGAGCTGCTAAAAACCGAAAAACTGGCGAAGTGGAGCCTGATTTCGATTATTCCCGCCTACCATGCGCCGACCACTGAAGTATTTGTCAAACCCACCACCGCGAAAAATATTATTCGGCACTTTGAGGTTGAAGGGTTGGTCTACAAGCCTACCCCAAGCTGGGAATTTTACACTGCCTACAGAGACTTAATTAACCACGCAAAAACCAAAGTCGATAGCAGCTTGTCGCCGTCAAATGCCGCATTCTCAGGATTTCTGATGATGTCGATGCCATCATCACACCATTAGTTAAACGGCGTTTTTTAGGCCATGGCAATTACATCGGCAGAATTAAAACTGCTTTAGTTCGATTTTTCTTGTGGCCGTCGCGAGCCAGCCCGTTTGGGTTTGAATTTGGCGGGTATTCCCTTTGAGGGTCACCGTATACCCGCAGCTGATTGACCTGCAGTAAAAGCAGATTCTCCCTATCAGCAAGAGCCAGTAACTGATTTTCTTTAGTGTGATGTCCGGTCAACTACAGTAGAATGCCGCACTTAAACTCTGCGGCATTTTTAATTCCATGATTCCTGTTATCGCTCTTGTTGGGCGCCCCAATGTTGGTAAATCAACGCTATTCAATCGACTCACACGCAGTCGCGATGCCCTGGTGGCTAACTATTCGGGTCTGACCCGTGATCGCAAGTACGGTGATGGCGAGATGCATGATCGTCGCTTTATGGTGATCGATACCGGTGGCATCAGTGGTGAGGAAGAGGGCATAGACGTGGGTATGGCGGAACAGTCACTGCTGGCCATGGATGAAGCCGACATCGTTCTGTTTATTGTTGACTGTCGCTCGGGAATTATCGCCGCTGACCATATGATCGCCGAGACTCTGCGCAAGAAAAATCGCAAAGTCTATCTGGTAGCCAACAAAATCGATGGTTTGGATCCCGCAGCAGCGTTGGCTGATTTTTATCAGTTGGGTTTCTCCGGTATGTTCCCCACCACAGCCACTCACGGTCGCGGTGTGCGCTCGATGATGGAAGAGTTGCTCGAGCCCTATCCTGAATATGCAGAGCCAGATAATAGTGGCTTAAACGGTATTCGAATTGGAGTGGTTGGTCGTCCCAATGTGGGTAAATCAACGCTGGTCAATCGCTTGCTCGGTGAAGATCGAGTTGTGGTCTATGACGAAGCCGGCACAACTCGCGACAGTGTCTACATTGATTATGAGCGTCACGGTAAAAAGTACACCTTGATCGACACCGCCGGTATTCGCAAGCGCAAAAATATTAAATTGGCGATTGAGAAGTTCTCTATCGTCAAAACTCTACAGGCAATTGATGACGCCAATGTAGTGGTTCTGATGGTCGATGCCCACGAAGGGTTGGTCGAGCAGGATCTCCATCTAATGGGTTCAGTCATCGATGCCGGTCGCGGTTTAGTGATTGGCGTCAATAAATGGGATGGCCTTGAACCGGAAAAACGCGAAAAGATTAAAGAAGATATTAAACGTCGACTGCGTTTTGCTGAATTTGCCGATGTACATTTTATCTCAGCAATGCATGGCACTGGCGTTGGCAATCTCTATGACTCCATCGAGAATGCCTATCGTGCTGCCACTGATGCCCTTAGTGCCTCGCGTTTGACCAAGGTTTTGGAAGGCGCAGTAGAAGAGCATCAGCCGCCACTAGTCCACGGACGACGCATTAAGTTGCGCTTCGCTCACGCCGGTGGTCGCAACCCGCCAGTTATTATTATTCACGGCAACCAGACCGATTCAGTGCCGGCGCAATACACTCGCTACCTTGAAAAGATATTCCGTCGCGAGCTAGGCTTACATGGGACGCCGGTACGAGTAGAATTCCGCACCTCGGAAAATCCCTATAGCACCAAAGGCAAGGCAGTTAATAAGCCCACTTTTAAGAAAAAGCCGGTAACCAAGTATAGTAAGCGCCAGGACGACAAGAAAAAGAAGTAGTTATTAGTATAGCTGTTTACCTGCGATCAACTTGATCGCAGCATGCGCTTAGATCTTGCGCTGAGCACTGACCGTAATCTCGAACAATTCAAGCTATGTCACTGAGAGCGCGCTAAACTCTGCCATCTGAAGCGCTCTGAACCCTGTCATCCCAATCGCTTTAATTTCTGTCATCTCGAGTGCTCTAAGTTCTGTCATCTCGAGCGCATGTGAGAGATCTACTATCAGCACACTCGATCTTCCAGCAAATCTGTATTGGCTAGCCTACAGCAGCCTCAGCAATCCCTTATCACCTCGCTCTATAAGGATGACAAATTAGCAGACTGTTATATAGCGAAATTCTAGGAGGCAAACCCCAATCCAACCTACTTAAATCACACAGTTTTGCACTTGCCAATAACAGGTTTCTCAGAGTCAGGCTGAGCGCAAAAAACAGCCGAGCAAAAGCATTACATTTATTTGTCATTTACTGTTGACATGTTCAGCGCTGACGCTAGAATGCGCGCTCCCAACAGCAATGTTGAGACACAAAAGTACGACCAGTTAAACAGAGTGAAATTAGCGTTAAATAATTCATTCTAGTGTTGACAAAAGGTTGGCGATCTATAGAATACGCCCCCCGCTCTGATGAGCGAATCGTTCTTTAAAAATTTAATC